>Ga0302216_1000019_pt1 | contig 126554 bp, 115 predicted proteins | sample II_Fen_N3_2_FD_194575 | JGI IMG/M metagenome (GOLD analysis project Ga0302216, IMG submission 194575) | Peat permafrost microbial communities from Stordalen Mire near Abisko, Sweden - II_Fen_N3_2 | ecosystem: Environmental > Terrestrial > Soil > Wetlands > Permafrost | place: Sweden: Abisko...
GTAGGGAATGATGATCGCCGCCGCCAGCAACGGGCCAAGCGCGCTACCGGTGTTGCCGCCGACCTGGAAGGTCGATTGCGCCAGGCCGTAGCGCCCGCCGGAGGCCAGGCGGGCCACCCGTGACGTTTCCGGGTGGAAGGTCGACGAACCGACGCCGACCAGCGCCGCCGCGAGCAGGATCGCCGGGAACGTGCCGACAAACGCCAGCATCAAGATGCCGGCCAAGGTACACACCATGCCCGCCGGCAGCAGCCAGGGCTTGGGGTGGCGGTCGGTGTGGTAGCCGATCCACGGCTGCAGCAGGGAGGCCGTCAGTTGGAAGGTCAGGGTGATCAGGCCGACCTGGGTGAAGCTCAGTCCGTAGTTGGCCTTGAGCATTGGATAGATCGATGGCAGCACGGCCTGGATCAGGTCATTGATCAGATGCGCCAGGGCGCAGGCGCCTAGAACGCGCATGACCAAGGGGCTGACTTGGGGCGGGCTGGAGGTGGCAGCGGGAGACGCGGTCAAGGTCGACATGCAGGCATTCCATACAAGGCAGTGAACGACGGGGAGGCGGGCAGCGATGATTTAAACCGCCGCTCCATGGGTGAACTCGGTGTTTATGCTAGATTTGCCGCCGATGCCTGTCTCGCGAAATTCGGGCAGCAAACATCGCAAAAGGGGCGAAGCCATCAAAACACTGGATAAATTTCTGCGAGAGATCGATGAGGGCGAGTGGGCCGTCATCAGTTCGGCCACCGACTATGCAGATAACTGGGTGATCCCCGACCACCGCCACGAGAAGCATCAACTGCTGTACGCCACCGAAGGCGTGATGGTGGTGCATTCGGCGCAGAATCAGTGGACGGTGCCGCCCAATCGCGGCTTCTGGATGCCCAGCGGGCATGTGCATTCGCTGCGTTGCGTCGGTGTTCTGAAAATGCGCAGTGTGTTTGTGCGCCCCGCGAGTTTTCCGAACTTGCCGAGCGAAACCAAGGCCGTCAGCATTTCACCGCTGCTCAGTGAGCTGATCAAAGCCTCGGTCAGTTTGAAGCCGCCGTATGCCGAAGATTCGCGCGACGCCCGGATCATGCACCTGATCCTCGACGAGCTCGCCCTGTTGCCGGCCTTGCCGCTGTCCCTTCCCCAGCCTGCAGACCCGCGCATCCGCCGGATTTGCCTGGCGTTGCAGGACGACCCGGGCGATGCCTCGACCGTGGCGGATTGGAGCGAGCGCCTGGGCCTGGACCAGACCACCATCCAGCGCCTGTTCCGCCGGGAAACCGGCCTGACCTTCGGCCAGTGGCGCCAGCAAGCGCGGTTGCTGCTGGCACTGGAGCGGATAGCGGTGGGGGAGAAAATTATCGATGTGGCGTTTGAGTTGGGCTATGAAAGCCCGAGCGCCTTTACCAGTATGTTCAAGAAACAGTTTGGCAAGACGCCGAGTCAATTCTTTCGCTAGCGCCAGGCTCGTCGAGTGTTAACACGGCGGGGTGCTCGCGTACACGTCCAGCAGGCCGTAGAAGGCGTCGATATCCAGCGGTCGGCTGAGGAAGTAGCCTTGACCTTCGTCACAGGCCACTGCCTTGAGCAGTGCCAGGTGTTCGGCGGTTTCAATCCCTTCTGCCGTTACTGTCAGCGACAGGGCGCGCCCCAAGCCGACAATCGCCAGAACAATGGCCTTGTCATCGGCGCTGTCCTCCAGCCGGTTCAAGAAGCTGCGGTCGATTTTCAAACCGTCGAAGGGGAACGCGCGCAAGTAGCTCAGTGAGGAGTAGCCGGTGCCGAAGTCATCCATGGCGATGCGCAGACCCAGGTGCTTGAGGGTGTGCATGACCTCAAGCGCGCCGACGGCATCTTCAAGCATCACGCTTTCGGTGATTTCCAGCTCCATGCGCGTCGGCTCGATGCCCGACTTATCCAGGGCGTACCGCACGCGTTCCACCAGGTTGCCGCGCTTGAATTCGGTGGGCGACAGGTTCACCGACACAAAAAGATGCTCAGGCCACTGCGCGGCGCACGCGCAGGCGGTTTCGAGCACCCAGTCGCTCAGCGAGAGGATCAACACTGACTCTTCGGCAATCGGAATGAAGGTGTCCGGTGCGATCAGGCCGTGCACTGGGTGTTGCCAACGCACCAGGGCTTCGGCGCCGACCATTTGCCCGTCGCTGATGCGATAGCGTGGCTGGAAGTGCAGGCGCAGTTCTGCGTGCTTGATCGCAAACCGCAGGTCGCTTTCCAGGCGGCGACGCTCGATGATCCGTGCGTTCATTTCACCGGAGTAAAACCGCCAGGTATTGCGCCCGGCAGCCTTGGCTTCGTACAGGGCGATGTCGGCGTAGCGCAGCAACTCGGTGACCCCGTTGGCGTCATTGGGCGCGAGGGCAATGCCGATACTGGCGCTGATGAACACGTCCTGCTCGTCGACTCGGATCACCCGTTCGACAGACTCGATCAAGCACCGGCACAGGGCTTCGACTTCGTCCTGGGCGCCGGCGTCGACGAGGATCAGCACAAATTCATCGCCGCCGACGCGAGCGAGCAGGTCACCGTGGCGCACGCAATCGGCCAGGCGGCCCGATACCTCACTGAGCACACGGTCACCGGCCGCATGCCCGAGCAAGTCATTGACTGGCTTGAACCGGTCCAGGTCCAGGCTGAGCATGACCAAAGGGTGCTCCAGGGTGGGCAACGCTTTGAGTTTTCCGTCCAGAAACGCTTGCAGGCGCGTGCGATTGGGCAGCCCGGTGAGGGCGTCGTGCAGGGACAGGAACTCGATGCGTCGCCGCGCTTCGACTTCTTCGGTCACATCGGTGGCGGTCCCGCGAAACCCGCCGCAGGGCATTTCGCGCGCCGACAACCGGGTGGTGCGCTCACGCCCCTGGGCGTCGACATAGCGACACTGAATGCTGATGTCCGCGCGCTGCTTGGCCGTGCTCAGCCACTGCGAAAGGGCGCCGTCATCGGTGTCCAGCAGGGCGTGCAGGGGGGCGCCGATCCAAGCCTGGAGGTCCAGGCCCGTGACGCTTTCGAAGCGTTCCGACAGATAGGTGAAGCGCCACTGGTCGTCTATTTCCCAGACCCAGTCCGAACTGGCTTCCACTACATCGCGAAAGCGCGCTTCGCTGGTGGCCAGCGCGTTTTGACTGTCTTGCAGCGACGTGTGGCTGGTATCGAGGGCTTGGGCGTCCGCCGTGGTGCGGCGCACAATCAGCCAGGTCATCAGGCACACCAGTAACGCAGCCAGGCCCAGCAGCGGCAAGCCAACCGCCGTTAACCGCATACCGGGCCGCTCGGGCTGCCAATGCAGGCTGCCGGCGGCGCCGTTATCACCCAGGGCCAACAACAAGGTCTTGCCGATTTCATCGGGTTTGGCGATGTGCAGGTGATCGACGCCAAAATCATTGCCGATTTCGGTCAGCTTGGCGCTGTCGAGGATGTTGATGAAGAGCAATACCGAGGCTTTTCGGTCATCGGCGATCACGGTGGGGTCAGTGCCAGGCGTTATCGCCGCTGCCGCTACCAGCGTGGGGCTGCCGCGCACGTTAATGAACGTCGTGATCGGTGTGTCCGTCGCGGCGCTTGCGCGTGCTTGTTCGAGCATCGCCGCGACGGGCTGGCCGAGCCAATCGGTGAGTTCAATCGGTTGCAATTTGCCCTCGACCACCGCGTACACCGTGCGGTCCAGGTCGTTGACGACAAACACGCCTTGAAAACCGAAATCATGGAACAGCGTGGGCCCCACGTTTTCGCGGGCATAGGCCCAATCCGTGTCCACGGTGACGTGCAGGTGTTTGTAGGCATCGCCCCAAAACGCGTAGTCCTTGACGGTCAGGCTCAGGGATTTTTCCAGGGATTGCACCGCCTTGCGGGTGTAGAAGGCGCTTTCGCTGTCTTCGAATCGGTCCAGCTCGTGGGCGAGGTACACCAGCGAATAGCTGGCCGCTGCAAACACGCAGGCGAGCAGCGCCACGCACTGGAACAGCGACGTGCGCGCCAGCGACAGACTGGTGCGCTGGGAAAGCTTGCGAACGATCGGGGCGAGGGTATTTGGCATTGATTCCCGCAGGGCGTTGTTGCTTGTCAGGGGTATGACAGGCTATCGGCCGCCTTGTGGAGAAAATGAGTGCTTCAGGTGCGGTGGGTGGCGGTGCGGGCGCGCAGTGCTTCGTGTAGATTTCGGTTGTCTTGCGGCCTGCTGTCGCGGTATGCCCATCCTGTGGTGGGTCGCTGTGGTTTCGCCGCTCGGCCGGCCGCCCAAGCCAGCACGGCCGCCGCGCCCAGCACTGCGGCACTTAGTTCGAACGTGGCCTGGTAGCCACGCCGGTCGAACACCCAGCCGCCCGTGATGGCCCCCAAGGCAATTGCCAACTGGATAATCGCTACCATCAACCCGCCGCCAGCCTCGGCGTCGTGGGGCAGGGTTCTCGCCAGCCAGGTCCACCAACCCACAGGCGCGGCAGTGGCCATCAGCCCCCATAGGGCGAGCAACACGGTGGTCATCAGCGTCGAACGGCCCACCATGACCAATGCGATCGCGACGGTGGCCATCATCAACGGGATCACGATTAGCGTCGGGTACAGGCCGTTTTTCAAGAAGCGTTCGATCAGGAAAGTGCCGGCCAGACCTGCCAGGCCCAGCACCAACAGGATCAGCGATAGCATGGAGACGCTGACGTGGGTCACCGTTTCCAGAAACGGGCGCAGGTAGGTAAACAGCATGAACTGGCCCATGAAAAACGTACTGACGGCGACCATGCCCAAAGCCACTGGCCCGTTCTTCATCAAACGCACTGGATTGATGGTTTTCCCAACTGCCTGCGTTCTGATCGACGGCAGGCTCAGCAGCAGCCATACCACGGCCACCACGGCCACCGGTACTACGCAGAAAAAGGCGCCACGCCAGCCGATCAATGCGCCTAGAAAGCTGCCTAGTGGTGCCGCAATCACCATCGCAAATGCGTTGCCGCCGTTGATCATCGCCAATGCTCGTGGCACCAGGGGGGCGGACACCAGGCGCATTGCCGTAGCGGCGGACAGCGACCAAAAGCCGCCAATGGCCACGCCGATCAGCCCACGTCCCAGCATGAAGATCAGATAATTCGGTGCGAATGCCACCACCGTTCCGGAGACGATCATCAGCATGGTCAGTGAGATCAGCAGCCATCTGCGATCTATTCGTGCTGCGACTGAGGCGATGATCAGGCTGGTCAGTAAGGCAAATAGCCCCGAAACGGAGATGCCTTGGCCGGCCTGACCTTCGGTGATGCCCAAGTCGGCGGCCAGCGGGGTGAGCAAGCTCACGGGCATGAACTCGGACGCGATCAGGGCAAAGGCTGCCAGGGACATTGCGAGCACGGCGCCCCAACGTTGCGCGGTAGAGGTAGCGGTCATGACTTGAATCCTGTGTTGCGCAGCGTGGCCTCGGCAATGAGGCCGCGCGTCGAGAGGGTCACTTCAGGTAGGTGTTAAAGAAGTGAGTGAGTTTCGCGAATGGAATAAGGTCGACCCGGTCGTAGAGGTCCACATGGCCTGCGTCAGGCACGATCACCAGCTCTTTGGGCTCTGCGGCGCGCTGATAGGCGTCCTCGCTGAACTCGCGGGAATGCGCGTGGGCGCCGGCAATCAGCAACAGCGGGCGCGGTGAGAGCGTGTCGATGTCGTTGAGCGGGTAGAAGTTCATGAATTTCACGTTGCTGGTCAGCGTCGGCCGGGTAGTGGTTTGCGTGGAGGCGCCGGCAGGGGTGAATGCGCCGCGCGGCGTGCGGTAGAAGTCGTAGAACTCGTCCCCCACGGCATTGCCGGTGAGTGCTTGCGGTGTACCGCCGGTGTAGAGGGTTTCGCCGCCCTGGAACTCCACATAGCGCTGATTGGCTGCCTGAAACAGGACGTGCTGGCGTTGCTCGCGCGTGACCGCATGATTGAGACCGTTGCGGTTGACGGCGCCCATGTCGTACATACTGACGGTGGCGATGGCCTTGAGGCGCGGGTCGATCTTCGCTGCGCTGATGGCGAAGCTGCCACTGCCGCAGACGCCGATCACGCCAATGCGCTCACGATCCACCATTGGGCGGGTGCCGAGGAAATCCACGGCGGCACTGAAGTCTTCGGCATACAGTTCGGGCAGCACCGCGTTACGTGGCGAGCCTGCGCTTTCGCCCCAGAACGACAGGTCTAGGGACAGGGTGACGAAACCCCCTTCGGCCATTTTGGTGGCGTAGAGGTTCGCGCTCTGTTCTTTGACGGCGCCCATCGGGTGGCCCACGATAATCGCGGCGTTTTTTGAGGTGGGGGCAAGGTGGTTAGGCACGAACAGATTGCCCACGACCTGCATGCCGTATTGATTGTTGAAGGTGACCTTTTCTACGCTCACCTTGTCGCTGGTGTAGAAGTTGTTTGCGCCGTTGGACATGTCGGCTCCCAGTGAGGAAAAAGACGTCACCAGCAAACCCAGGGCGAGCAAGAGGCTTTTCATTGGCGGTTCCTTGGTGAAATGAGTTCGCCCATTTTCCCGATGCCGCCAAGGGTTCTGTAGTGCGTTCCGCTGGATTACTTGCCTGATCCTCTGAGTCTTGAGATTCGCTGGGGACGACCAAGAACTGACGCGTTACAGTTCAGTGAATAAACGAAAGAGCCTGTTATGACGGACAATCATTCACCCCTGGCAATGCTGGTGCAGGCCATCGGCTCGCGGATATCGACACCCGGCGACTTCGCCATGCCCATTCCGGGGCTGGGCCTTTATCGCCGTGAGCATCCCTCCACGCCGGTGGTGTGCATGGTCGAGCCGTGCATCGTTCTCGTCGCCCAGGGCGAGAAGCAGTTGTGGGTGGGCGGCGAGGGCTACCCGTATGACACGTCGCGTTTTCTGCTCACCTCGCTGGATATTCCGGCCAATTCAGAGGTGCGGGTGGCCAGCCCAACACAGCCGTGCCTGGGGCTGACGTTCAAGCTGGATTTGCGCATATTGGCCGAACTGATCGCCCAGAGTGAGCTGCCGCCGATGCGTGAGCGGCCGGTGATGAAGGGAGTGGGGATTGGTGCGGTCACCGATGGCATGCTCGCGGCATTCGCACGCCTGGTGGCATTACTCGATGAGCCGGAAGCGATACCGGCAATCGCCCCGCTGATCAGCCGCGAGATTCATTACCGACTGCTGAAGAGCGATCAGGCCGGCCGGTTGAGTCAGATCTGTTCGGTTGACGGTCAGGGCTATCGCATTGCCAAGGCTATCGACTGGTTGAAGCTCAATTACGACGCGGCGCTGCGCGTGGATGAGTTGGCCGCGCGAGTGCAAATGAGCGCCGCTACCTTTCACCATCACTTTCGGCAACTAACGGCGATGAGCCCGCTGCAATATCAGAAGTGGCTGCGTTTGAATGAGGCCCGTCGCTTGATGTTGAACGAACACCTGGATGTTTCCAGCGCAGCCTTCAAGGTTGGTTATGAAAGCCCCTCACAGTTCAGTCGTGAATACAGCCGACTGTTCGGCGTGCCGCCCAAGCGCGATATTGCGGCGCTGCGCGGCAACGCGGCGATCGCCGCTCAGTCGTCGTCAAGTTAGCGAAAAAGATGCAGCTAATCGGCCGTGTGAACAGCATCGCCCACGAATCCAACGCGCACGGCGCGCCGAAAAGGCGGCCATCGGGGGAGAAAGATTGGTGCGCCGGCAGCGCTCTCGATTGCCCAGTAATGATTGTGCTGCGGTGACGCGTGAACACGCCAGTGATGGGGTGAGTCCCGTTGGGGCGGTGTCGGCCGCCCCGAACGGTCAGGTTTCAGTTGATCCGGGGATGCTGCTGCACAAGGTTGTTGCGCTTGGCTTCCAGCTCGGCAATTTCGGCATCAATGTCTTCGATTTTCTGCTCGATATTGTCGTGGTGTTCCTGCAGCAGTTCCTTGGCCTCTTCCATGTCCGAAGCGGCCGGAGCGGCACCGCGCAGGGGCTTGTTGGCGGTTTCCTTCATGGTCAGGCCGGTGACCAGGCCGACTACGGCGAACACCATCAGGTAGTAGGCGGGCATGTACAGGTCGTTGGTGCTTTCCACCAACCAGGCCACTGCGGTCGGGGTCACGCCGGCGATCAGCACCGAGACGTTGAACGCACTGGCCAGGGCGCTGTAGCGCAGGTGCGTGGGAAACATCGCCGGCAGTGTCGATGCCATCACGCCGATAAAGAAGTTGAGCACGATCGCCAGGATCAGCAGGCCGCTGAAGATCAGGCCGATCTTGCCGCTGGTAATCAGCATGAACGCGGGGATCGACAGGAATAGCAGGCCGATGCTGCCAGCGATGATGAAGGGTCTGCGGCCGATCTTATCGCTGATAAAACCAATGAACGGCTGCACGAACAGCATGCCGACCATGATCGCGATGATGATCAGCACGCCGCTGTTTTCTTTGTAGTGCAGGTTATGCGACAGGTAGCTCGGCATGTACGTGAGCAGCATGTAATAGGTCACGTTGGTGGCCGCGACGATACCGATGCAGGTCAGCAGGCTGCGCCAGTGCTGGGTGGCGACTTCCTTGAACGACACTTTTGGGCCGTGGGTCAGGCCTTCGCGGTCGCCTTGTTCGAGTTTGTCCATGTGCTGTTGGAACGCCGGCGTTTCTTCCAGCGCATTGCGCAGGTACAGGCCGATAAGGCCCAGGGGCAGGGCCAGGAAGAACGGCAGGCGCCAGCCCCATGCTTCGAAGTCCGCTTCGCCCAATACGCTGGAAATCAGCACTACCACACCGGCGCCCAGCACGAAGCCGGCGATGGAGCCGAAGTCCAGCCAACTGCCGAGAAACCCGCGCTTGCGGTCCGGTGCGTATTCGGCGACGAAGATCGAGGCGCCGGTGTATTCACCGCCCACTGAGAAGCCCTGGGCCATCTTGCACAGCAACAGCAGGATCGGCGCCCAGATACCGATCGAGGCATAGCCGGGAATCAAGCCAATGGCGAAGGTGCTCAGGGACATGATCACGATGGTCGCGGCCAGGACTTTTTGCCGCCCGTATTTGTCGCCCAGCGAGCCAAAGAACAGGCCGCCCAGGGGACGGATCAGGAAGGGGACGGAAAAGGTGCCCAGTGCGGCGATCATTTGCACGCTGGGGGAGGCGTCGGGGAAGAACACCTTGCCGAGCACATAGGCGACAAACCCGTATACGCCGAAGTCGAACCATTCCATGGCGTTGCCCAATGCAGCGGCGGTGATCGCCTTGCGCACCTTGGCGTCGTCGACGATGGTGATGTCTTTCAACCCGATGGGTTTGACGCTTTTCTTACGTAATTTCATGCGGACCACTCTGAAACTGAACTGGGGTGGTGCCATCGCTACGATGGCGCCGCTCTGTCAGTTGAGATACAAGCGGACACCAAATAATTCACCGCTATTTGCGTTTTTTTGCAGATGGATTGAACGTCATGAGTTCCCGAGGGAGTCAACCCCATGCCTGTCATTGCTTCCCGCCTGATCTATCGCCAACCACAACCCGAAGACGTGCAGCGATTGTTCGCGATCTTCGGCGACCCGCAGACCAACCTGTTCAATCCCGCCGGCCCCATGACCTGCCTTGCAGACGCGCAACGCTTGCTGAACCGCTGGCGCGAACACTGGGCCGCCCAGGGCTACGGCTGGTGGGCGATTGCCCTGCGGGACGCGCCGCAGCAGATCATCGGCTTTGGGGGGATTGCGCCCCTGCATTACCTGACGCAGCAGCGCATCAACCTGGGCTATCGCTTGGCCGTCGAGGCCTGGGGGCAGGGTTACGCCACCGAGCTGGGCCGCGATGCGCTGGCGCTGGCATTCGACACCCTTGATTTGCCTGAAGTGTTCGGGTTGGTGCGGCCTGATCACAGGATGTCGATTCGGGTGCTTGAAAAGATTGGCATGCAACGCTGCGGCGTGCTCGACGATGTCCCCGGTGAGGCACCGAGCGTGGTGTTTCGGGCTTGTCGTCCTACAACCTGATTTTCATGCTCATCGCTGTATCCGCATAACACCTAGATAAACGGCAATCTTTCAGATTGACAGCGCGGAGGGCGCCCGATATAAAAGTCGCAGTTGTACGACGACATATGACGTTACATGTGTCCTATCTAACAAAAATAAAAAGTGATGCCATGAACTTGAACGAGCCCATCAACGCCCATCGCGTTGGCCAAGCGGTAGGCAACTATCGCTGGACCATCTGCGCGATGCTGTTCTTCGCCACCACCGTCAACTACCTCGACCGCCAGGTGCTCAGCCTGCTGGCGCCGCAGTTGTCGACGCAATTTGGCTGGAGCAACACCGATTACGCGAACATCGCGGCGGTGTTTCAGTTTGTCTATGCGATTTCCATGCTGTTCGCCGGGCGGTTTGTCGACAAGATCGGCACCAAGGCGGCTTACGTAATAGCGATTGCCATCTGGTCCACCGGCGCCATCCTGCATGCGTTCGCGGTGCCGATGGGCGAGGGGATCGCAGCCCTGAGCGCTGCGATTGGCCTGGCGGTGATTCCGGTATCGATCGCGGGCTTTATGCTGTCCCGCGCGGTACTGGCGATCGGTGAGGCGGGCAATTTCCCGATTGCGATCAAGGCCACCGCCGAGTATTTCCCGAAGAAAGAACGCTCGCTGGCGACCGGTATTTTCAACTCGGGCGCCAACGTCGGCGCGATCCTGGCGCCGATCTGTGTGCCGCTGATCGCCGGGATGTGGGGCTGGGAAGCGGCGTTCATGGTCATCGGCATGCTCGGCTTTGTCTGGGTCGCGGTGTGGGCTGCGGTGTATGAAAAACCCGATCAGCAAAAACGCCTGTCGGCCGAAGAGCTGGCCTACATCCGCAGTGACCAGACTGCACAGCCGTTCACCGCGCAGGCTGCAGGCGCGGCGTCGAAAAAAGTCTCGTGGTTCAAGCTGCTGACCTATCGCCAGACCTGGGCCTTTGCCTTCGGCAAGTTCATGACTGACGGTGTGTGGTGGTTTTTCCTGTTCTGGCTGCCCACTTACCTGTCGGCGCAGTACGGCATGAAAGGCGCCGATATCGTCATGCCGCTGGCGGTGCTGTACAGCATGACCATGGTTGGCAGCATCGGCGGCGGCTGGTTCCCGAGCTACTTCATGGCACGCGGCGATGCGCCCTACGACGGCCGCATGAAAGCCATGTTGGTCATCGCACTGTTCCCGCTGGTGGTGCTGCTGGCGCAACCGTTGGGCTACATCAGCTTCTGGGTGCCGGTGTTGCTGATCGGCGTGGGCGCGTCGGCGCACCAGGCGTGGTCGTGCAATATCTTCACCACCGTGTCCGACATGTTCCCGCAGAAAACCGTGGCCTCGGTGGTCGGCATCGGCGGCATGGCCGGCGGCCTCGGCGGGGTGGTGATGACCAAGGTCGGCGGCTGGGTGTTTGACTACTACAAGTCCATCGGCGATATCCATACCGGCTACATGATCATGTTCGCGATCTGTGCGCTGGCGTATCTGGTGGCCTGGAGCGTGATGAAGACGCTCGTGCCGCGCCACAAGGAAATCACCGATCTGTAAACCGGGCGGGGCTCGAATCGTCCGCGCCCCGCACTACAGCGCACGCGCCCAGGTCTGGCTGACCAGTGGCTGGCCAAAACTGAGGGTGGGCTCTTCCTCAATCAGCTCAAAACCGGCTTTCTGGTAGAGCTTGCGCGCGTCGGTCAGTGCACTCATGGTCCACAGCACCATGCGCGTGTACCCGGCATTTCGGGCAAAGCGCAGGCATTCATCCACCAGGCGCCGGCCGATGCCCAGGCCCCGCGCACTCGCGTCGACGTAGAGCATGCGCAACTGGGCGGTGCTGTCGTCATGGCGCACGACGAATACTGAACCCACCACCGCGCCATCTTTCTCCGCGATCCAACAGTGCTCGCGGGGCGGGTCGAACTCGCGCAGGTACTTGGCGACAATCTCCGCCACCAGCGCTTCGAACTCCCAGTTCCATTGGTATTCCCGCGCATACAGTGCCGATTGCTGCTGCACCACCAGGCCCATGTCGCCGGGTTGCGGGTCGCGCAACAGGTAGCTCGGAGCGGTGCCTTGCAGCAACGCTTGAATGCGCTGCATGGCTGCGGTCAGTTGCTGTTGTTGCGGCTCGGGCAAGGCACTCAATACGGCAATGACTTCTTGTTGGGTTTTCTGTTCCAGCGGGGCCAGGACTGACCGGCCCAGGTCACTGAGGTGCAGTTGCACCGCGCGCGCATCGGTGATCGAGCGGACTTTCTGGATCAAGCCCTGCTTCTCTAACCCGCTGATCAGCCGGCTCAAGTAACCCGCATCCAGACTGAGCATCTGGCAGAGGTCGGTGCTGGTCAGGTCGCCGCGTGAGGACAGTTCGTACATCACGCGGATTTCGGTGAGGGAGAAGTCGCTTTGCAGCAGGTGTTCCTGCAGCACGCCGATCTGGTGCGTATAGAAACGGTTGAAGCCGCGCACGATACCAGCGCGCTGAACAAGCAGGGGAGTGGACATGGTGTGCGCTCTGATGGTTGCCTTGAGCAAGTATATGGTTGCTTTAGGCAATCATGTCAATGCGTTTAATTCAGCCGATCACCAGCCTCATCAGCGCCGGTCCTGTCGCGCCGATGTGCCCCCAGCGCACGGCCTCGCCAAGGAAATCAAAGGTTTCGGGTAATGCAATTGCGTCACGCGCGATGGTCATCGATGAACCTCCCGTAAGGTGTCGAGCGTTGCAGTGGGCTTTGCACCCGTCAGGATGATACGAACGGCCATGATTACGCCGCCCAGCACCGCGATCAGGCCGGCTGTTTCCATCAGCGACGGCCAGCGCCCGTCAAACCCCAGGCCGAGCAGCGTGGCGAACAGCGATTCAAGCGCAATTAATTGGCCGCTGAGCACCATGGGCAGGCGCCGGGTTGCCGCGTTCCAGGCCCAGGCGCCGAGCACAGTGGACATCACTGCGATGGCCAGGCTCCAGGCGTACAACGGCCCGGCGTGGGCAAAGCCGAATCCGCGGCTCGGCAGTGTGAGCAGGCCAAGTGTGTGCATGACCGGCAACAAGCATAGGGTCGTGCCACCGGCACCGAGCAGCATCAGTGCTGTCCAGAGGCGGGTGACTTGTGCGGGCAGGTCCGCCAGCTGTTTTTGGTTTATCACGCTGAACCCCAACCACAAGCCGACCGCGCTCAGTGAGAACAACACGCCTGCCAGCCACGAGCGGTTCCCCGATGACGGTTGATGGAGGCTGCTGAGGTTCGACAGCAAGAGGCCCGTCGTGAGGCACGCCAGCGGCGCCGCCAGACGGCGCCACTGCACGGTTTTGTGCCGGGTGTTGCCGATCAATGCCAGCAACACCGGCACCATGCCGACAAACGCGGGCGTCAGTACCGGGCCGCCAAACATCACGCCTGCGCCAATGCACAGGCCGTAACCGAGACAACCCAATGCGCCGAGCGCTGCGGCAAGCCAGCGCTGGCCTGGCCGCAGCAGCCGCAGTTGGGCGCGGCACAGCAGCACCCCAGCGACACCCAGTACACCTACGATCAGAAACCGCACGGTCATCAGGTCGTACAGGCTGTAGTTACCGGTGACATAGGGCGCGATGAAGTTCAATGCCCAGCCGAGGGTCGCAATGACGGCAAGCACGACACCGGCGAAGATTGAGGGATGCGAGGCGGTCATCAGGGTTATCCATGAGACGGTGCCTGCATGGTGCATAACCACGGCGGTGTGCTACAAACGAGTTCTCGGCCCTGGACGCATAACTTCAGATTATGAATACGCTCGGCAAGACCTTACCGCCGCTCGCCAGCTTGTTGCCCTTCGAGGCGGCGGCGCGGCTGGAGAGTTTCTCCAAGGCCGCCGATGAGCTGCACATCACCCAGGCCGCCGTCAGCCGGCAGATTCGCGGGCTTGAGGACAACGTGGGGGTGAAGCTGTTCTGCCGGCGCAATCGGGCGGTGTTCCTCACGCAAGAGGGGCGTGAACTGGCGCGGGTGGTCAGCCAGGCACTGCACAGCATCAGCGAGGGCGCCGCCACTCTGCGCGCGGCGCCTCAGCGCAACCGTGTGGTCCTGCTCTGTCAGTTGTGCGAAGCGTTTTACTGGCTGATGCCGCGCCTGTCGAGCTTCCACCAGCAATACCCGGCTATCGAAATCCAAGTGGTGACGTCTACCCGGCCACTCACCGAGTTCAATGACCACTTCGATGTGGCCCTGCAAAGTACGCGGCGCGCCAGCGGCTCGCATCCGCTGATGTTCACCGCCGCCGACGAGGTGTTCCCGGTGTGCAGCCCGGCCTACTTGAGTGCGCAACAACCACTGTCCCTCAGCGGATTGCGGGCCTACACGTTTTTGCACCACAGCGCCGAGCCGCCCCATTTGATGGAGTGGGACAGTTGGTTGCAGGTGTTCGGCCAGACACTGGCCGGCGACGCGCGCAGCGCCACGTTCGACAGCTACCCGCTGATGCTCCAGGCCGCTGTCGAAGGGCATGGGATTGCCATGGGTTGGCGTCGCACCGCGAGCCGGCTGATTGACAGCGGGGCGCTGGTGCGGCCGTGTGCCGAGAGCGTGCATTTAACGCAAGCGATCTCGGTGTACAGACAGCAGGGCGCCGGCAGCCGCCCCGACGTGACGGCGCTGTTGGCCTGGCTTGAAGCGCAGTTGCAGAATGAGGGCTGACTGGAGCGAAGCCGCTCCCGCCACCCATGTGGCAATGTGAGCGCTCCACGCGTAGTTCAAACAGCGTTCGACATCGAAAACGGAGCCTTTCCTTATGCCCACCCTGCACCTGCTGTGCGGCAAGATCGCCTCAGGCAAGTCAACGCTTGCCAAAGCGCTCGTCAGTGAACACGCGGCCATCTTGCTCAGTGAAGACCTGTGGCTGGCACAGCTCTATCCCGGTGAAATACTGGCGGTGGCCGATTACGTGCGCTGCGCCCAACGCATTCGCGGGGTATTGGGGCCGCTGGTGATCAATCTGCTGGAGTCGGGCGTCAACGTGGTGCTGGACTTCCCGGCGAACACCCTGGCCAGTCGCGAGTGGTTGCGTGGCCTGGCCCAGGCCGCACAGGTGCCGCATCGCCTGCACTATCTGGAGCTGGATGACGACACCTGCCGCGCCCGCCTGCATGCCCGCAATGCCCAGGGTGAGCATGATTTTGCCGCGACCGATGCCGAGTTCGAGCTGATCACGCGCCATTTCTGTGTGCCGAGTGAGGATGAGGGGCTGGTCATTGAGGTCCATCGCCCGTGAGCATTGAGTTGCCAGCGGAATTTCAGCGCTGATGTCAGCGGTCTCGTCGACGCTGGCTCAGCGCGCCTGTTCGGTCGCGGCTCAATAGACATCCCGCAGATAACGCTTCTGCTCACTCATCCGCCGCCAATAATCGACGGCGCTCTCGACGCCCAGCCCGCCGTGACGATACGCAACCTGGCGCAAGGCCTGGTCGACATCCTTGGCCATATGGCTGGCATCGCCGCAGATGTACAACTGCGCGCCTTCCTGCAGCCAGCGCCACAGCTCGGCGCCGTGTTCGCGGATGCGATCCTGCACGTAGATTTTCTGCGCCTGGTCGCGGGAAAACGCCAGGCTCAGGTGGGTGAGCAAGCCATCGCGCTGCATGCCCTGCAGTTCATCCTGGTAGTAAAAATCGCTCGCCGCGTGTTGTTCACCGAAAAACAGCCAATTGCGGCCCTGATGCCCCTGGGCCCGGCGCTCCTGCAAAAATGCGCGGAAGGGCGCCACGCCGGTGCCGGGGCCGATCATGATGATCGGTACGTCGCCATCGGCAGGCGGGCGGAAGTGCTTGGAGGGCTGCACGAACACCGGCACTTCGCCGTTGTCGGCGCGGTCGGCGAGGAAGGTTGACGACACGCCTTTGCGCTTGCCATAGCGCACGGCCGCCACGGTGAGGTGGACTTCCCTCGGGTGTGCCTTGGCGCTGGATGCAATCGAATACAAGCGCGGTTGCAGGCGCTTGAGCGTGCCGAGCAGTTCGTCCGCCGCGCAGTCGATGGGGTATTCGTGCAGCACGTCCGCCAGTTGCCGGCCCCACAGCCAGTCCTTCAGCTCGGTTTTGCGCTCAGGTTCGAGCAGGTGTTTCAGGCCCGGCTTGGCGCTGCGTTCGGCGATGAAGGCCAGGGTTTCGCTGTTGGGCCGGGCAATTTCAAAGTGCTCGGTCAGGGCCTGGTGCAGCGGTACGTCGCCGAGCTTGTCGATATTTACGCAGGTACTGGAACCCAAGCGGGTCAGATCAAGCAACTCGCTGACCAGCTCAGGGCAGTTGCGCGGCATCACCGCCAAGGCATCGCCGGCTTCGTAGGTCAGCCCGGAGTCCGCCAGGCCCAGGGAGAATTGACGGGTTTCCTTGTGGCGGCTTTGCGGGTTCAGGTGCCGGTTGAGCAGCAACCGTGAGGCATGCGGCTTGGGTTTGCCGCTGGGCGTGGCGAGGGCTACGGGCGTTGCCGGGTTGAGGGTGCGTAGGAACTGCGTGAACCAGGCATCGGCGCGTGCTTCGAATTCGGTATCGCAGTCGACGCGCTCCAGCAGGCGGGTGGCGCCCAACTCCAGCAGGCGCCGGTCGAGTTGTTTGCCGTGCTGGCAGAACTGGTCGTAATTGGGATCACCCAACGCCAGTACCGCGAAGCGCAGCGACTCCAGACGGGTCTCGGCGTGGGTCAGGCCGTGCCAGAAACCTTCGCCGTTGTCCGGCGGGTCGCCGTCGCCGAAGGTGCTGCTGATCAGCGCGAGGTTCTGCGTGTGCGCCAGTTTGCTCGCGGGGAAGTCCGCCATCGCGCTCAGCTCCACCGCGATGCCGCTGGCGCGCAGGCGCTGGGCAAAACGCTCGGCCAAGGCTTCGGCGTTGCCGGTTTGCGAGGCCCATAACAAGGTGACGGCCGGCGTATCAGGGGCGGGCGCTGCTGCCACGGCGCTGGCCTCGGTGCGGCTGAACAAACCGCCCAGCATGCCGTCCAGCCACAGTCGGGCGTCCTTGGCCATGGGCGCATTGGCCGGCAGCGTCGGGACGCCACCGGCCGGGTGCCCGGTGCTGGATTGCAGGCCACTGAGAAAGCCGGCGAGGTAGGTGCGTTCACTGTCGCTCAATGACGGCGACGGCAGGTTGCGGATGCCGATCAGGTCGGCGAAGGCGTCGAGGCGCGACATGGCGAGCTCCTCTGCTAAGGGGGAAACGGGGTGGGCGGCCGGTGTCGCTACGTCGAGGAACTGGTGCTCGATCAGTTCGACCCGTTGCAGGGCCACCGCACAGAACTTGAACTCGGGCTGCAGCGAAATCGGGTCGACCGCGTCATGGGTCACGGCGTTGATCGCCAGGTTGTCGCCGAACACATCGTTCCAGTGAAACGGCGCAAAACAGCTGCCTGCACGCACGCGGTCGCTGACCACCGCGGGCAGTACGGCGCGGCCGCGCCGTGAGCGTATCTCGACCGGGTCTTTGTGCTTGATGCCCAGGCTGGCGGCGTCGTCGGGATGGATTTCGACGAAGGGGCCGGGGTTGAGTTTGTTCAGCGTGGCGACCTTGCCGGTCTTGGTCAGGGTGTGCCACTGGTGTTGCAAGCGGCCAGTGTTGAGCACGAACGGGAACGCCTCATCCGGCATTTCTGCCGGCGACAGGTGCGGGCGCGGGAAAAACCGGGCTTTGCCGTGTTCGGTGGCAAAAACGATCGCGGGTTGGCGGCCGTCGGCATGAGTCTTGAGGGCTTGGCTGATGCCGTTATTCAGGTAGCGGATCGGGTTGCGCTCTGCGGCCTCGTTCGATGCGCACGGCCATTGCAGTGGTTGTTCGCGCAGGCGTGCATAGCTGGCGCCGCGAATGTCGTAGCCGGTGGCGGGGTTCCAGGCGCGCTTGATTTCTTCGAACACCTCGTCGGCGGACGCATACGTAAAGGCGTCGGCGAAGCCCATTTCGCACGCGACCCGGGCGATGATCTGCCAGTCGGCCAGCGACTCGCCCGGTGGCTCCACGGCTTTTTGCATCAGGGTCAGGTTGCGCTCGGAGTTGATCATCACCCCTTCGGCTTCGGCCCACAGGGCGCCGGGCAAGAGGATGTCGGCGTAGCGATTGGTCTCGGTATCGAGGAACGCATCCTGGGTGATCACCAGTTCGGCGGTTTGCAACGCCTTGATCACCGTTTGGCGATTGGGCGCGCTGGCCACCGGGTTGGTGCAGATGATCCAGCAGGCTTTGATCTGCCCGGCCGCCATCTGCTCGAACATGGCGACGGTGCCACTGCCCGCCTGGCGCGGCAGGCTGTCGGCGGGCAGGTTCCACAGCGCTTCGATAAACGTGCGGTCGGCGTCGACCAGCACCGAGCGCTGCCCCGGTAGGCCGGGGCCCATGTAGCCCATCTCACGACCGCCCATGGCGTTGGGTTGCCCTGTCAGGGAGAACGGCCCGCTGCCGGGGCGGCAGATCGCGCCGGTGGCCAGGTGCAGGTTGCACAGCGCGTTGGTGTTCCAGGTGCCGTGGGTGCTTTGGTTGAGGCCCATGGTCCAGCAGCTCATCCACTCGGCGGCCTGGCCGATCCAGTCGGCGGCTTGGCGGATGTCGGCTTCGGCCAGGCCGGTCAGTTCGGCGACCCGCTGCGGCGGGTAGTCCTCCAGAAAGCCGGGCATGGCCTCCCAGCCTTCGGTGAAGGCGGCGATAAAGGCCGGTTCGGTGTGCCCGTTTTTCACCAGCAGGTGCAGCAAGCCGTTGAGCAACGCCAGGTCGGTGCCCGGTTTGATCGGCAGGAACAGGTTGGCCTTGTCGGCCGTGGCACTGCGCCGTGGGTCGACCACGATCAGTTTGGCGCCGGCCTTGACCCGGTCCATCATGCGCAGGAACAGGATCGGGTGACAGTCGGCCATGTTGGCGCCGATCACGAAGAACAGGTCTGCGCGGTCGAAGTCTTCATACGAACCGGGCGGCCCGTCGGAACCGAGGGAGAGTTTGTAGCCGCTGCCGGCGCTGGCCATGCACAGGCGCGAGTTGGACTCAATGTTGGCGGTGCGCACAAAACCCTTGGCCAGTTTGTTGATCAGGTACTGGGCTTCCAGCGACATCTGCCCGGACACGTAGAACGCCAGCGCATCCGGGCCATCGCGGTCGAGGATGGCGCGCAAACGGCCGGCGGTCTCGCTGATGGCCTTGTCCATGCCGATACGCACCGGGTCGTGATCACGCGCCTGGCGCAGGTAGGCGTTTTCCATGCGGCCGGACTCGGCGATGGCTTGCCCGCAGGTGGTGCCTTTGGTGCAGAGCCGGCCGGCGTTGGTGGGGTGGGCCTTGTCGCCGATCACCTTGACCACGCGGTTGTGCTCGACTTGCATGACGATGCCGCAGCCCACGCCACAATAAGGACACACGCTGCGTACACGTTGGTTTGCCATCGGTAATCCTCGAATCTTTTCTGCCCGCCCAAAAAAAAAGCGCCCTGCAACCCTCCGTTGGAAACGGGGGTTACACGGCGCCTTTGTCGTGAGTGGGCAGTCAGCGTTGACTGCTTGGTTGGTGTGTTCCTAGCAAGTCACGCGCCAGGTTTTTCACACGCCGCTGTGACGGGCTTGGTTGCGCCCTGTGCGCCTGCGCTACACGGGAAAATGCACTTTTATGACGCCAGCGCGCACCAGTTGGAGGCACAACACGCGGTGTCTGGCAGGGTTGAGCGGCACTTGCCGCCGTTGCGGCGGGCATGACGGCGGATTGGCACAGAGCCTGCAAGCTCAGGAACAATCCCACCTCGGTCAACGACGATCGACAGGCCGTACAGGTCATGGGCACCAGCGGTAGAACCGGCGAAGACGTCCGGATCGACCCCGCATAAGAACAGGCAAAGACGCCTGGAACCGCAAGGTTTCAGGCGTTTTTTTTTGCTTTTTTCAAACCGTGATGAGCGTTGTCGGGTGCTTGATATGAACTCCAGTCTGAAACAGATGAAAACCCTGATCGTCGTCGGCAATGGCATGGTCGGCCATCATTGTGTGGCGCAACTGATCGAGCGCGGCGCCCTGGATCACTACCGGCTGCATGTGTTCAGCGAGGAGCCGATGCGTGCCTATGACCGCGTGCATCTGTCCGAATACTTCACCGGCCGTGATGCCGAGTCGCTGGCGTTGTCGCACGCCTCGCTGTACCAGACCCCAGGCGTGACCCTGCACTTGGGGGTGCCGGTGCTGGAAATCGACCGCGCCCGCCGTGAGGTGATCACCGCCGCAGGCAGCGTGGCGTATGACACGTTGGTGTTGGCGACCGGCTCTTATCCGTTTGTGCCGCCGATCGACGGCGCGCAAGGCGATTCGCGGCTGGTCTATCGCACCCTGGAAGACCTCGACGCCATCCGCGCCGCCGCCGCGAATGCCCGGCGCGGGGTGGTGGTCGGCGGTGGCTTGCTGGGCCTGGAAGCCGCGAATGCCCTGAAAAGCCTCGGCCTTGAAGCCCATGTGGTGGAATTCGCGCCGCGCCTGATGCCGGTGCAACTGGATGACTTCGGCGGGCTGGCGCTCAAGGCGCAGATCGAGCGGCTGGGCGTGGGCGTGCATTTGTCCCGCGCCACTCAATCGATCAGCGCGGGCGAGCAGTACCGTTACCGCATGAATTTTGCCAATGACGAATTCCTTGAAACCGACCTGATCGTGTTCTCCGCCGGTATCCGCGCCCAGGACGCACTGGCCCGCCAGGCCGGCCTGGAGATTGGCCCACGCGGCGGTGTGGTGATCAATGATGAGTGCTTGAGCTGCGACCCGAACATCTACGCGATTGGCGAATGTGCCTCCTGGAACGGCAGCCTGTTCGGCCTGGTCGCGCCGGGTTACCAGATGGCCCGAGGGGTTGCCGCCCTGTTGTGCGGGCAGACCGCCGAGCCCTTTGTCGGCGCAGACATGTCGACCAAACTCAAACTGCTGGGGGTGGATGTAGGTTCCATTGGCGACGCCCATGCACACACGCCCGGTGCGCGCAGCTACCAGTTCATCGACGAGGCCAGCGCCAGCTACCGGCGCCTGGTGGTGGACGCCAGCGGCAAACTGGTGATCGGCGCGGTGCTGGTCGGCGACAACAGCTACTACGACACGTTGCTGCAGTACATGCAGAACGGCATCGCGTTGCCGGCCGAACCGGCCAGCCTGATCTTGCCGTCGTCCGCCGGCGCACCGACCCTCGGCCCTGGCGCCTTGCCAGAGTCGGCCACCGTCTGCTCCTGCCATAACGTCACCAAAGGCTCGATTTGCGCGGCTATCGACAGCGGTTGCGCCGACCTTGGCCTGCTCAAGGCGCAGACCAAGGCCTGCACCGGTTGCGGCGGCTGCGCCGGGTTGCTCAAACAGGTGTTCGAGCATGAACTGGTTACCCGTGGCGTCAGCGTCGACAAGAGCCTGTGCGAACACTTCGCCTACACCCGGCAGGAGTTGTATGCCCTGGTGCGTGTGGAAGGGGTGATCACCTTCGAAGAATTGCTGGCCAAACATGGCCGTGGCCACACCGGTTGCGATGTGTGCAAACCGGCGGTGGGCTCGATCCTCGCGTCATGCTGGAACCAGCCGATCATGGACGCCTCGCTGGTGCCGTTGCAGGACACCAACGACACGTTCATGGCCAACATGCAGAAGAACGGCACCTACTCGGTGGTGCCGCGTATTCCCGGCGGCGAAATCACTGCGGAAAAACTCATCGCCATCGGCGTGGTCGCGAAGAAATACGAGCTCTACACCAAGATCACCGGCGGCCAGCGCATCGACCTGTTTGGCGCGCAACTGCATGAGTTGCCGGACATCTGGGCCGAGCTGATCGACGCCGGGTTTGAAACCGGGCATGCCTACGGCAAATCCACGCGCACGGTGAAGTCGTGCGTCGGCAGCACCTGGTGCCGCTACGGCGTGCAGGACAGCGTGAAAATGGCGCTGCTCATCGAGGACCGCTACAAGGGCCTGCGCTCGCCGCACAAGCTCAAGTTCGCGGTGTCCGGCTGCACCCGCGAATGCGCCGAAGCGCAAAGCAAAGACGTCGGCGTGATCGCCACCGAGAAGGGCTGGAACCTCTACATCGCCGGTAACGGCGGCATGCGCCCACGCCATGCCGAGCTGTTCGCGACCGACCTGGATGACGCCACGCTGATCCGCTACATCGACCGCTTCCTGATGTTCTACATCCGCACGGCCGACAAATTGCAGCGCACCTCGGTGTGGCGCGAAAGCCTGGAAGGTGGCCTGGATTTCCTCAAGGACGTGATCCTCGACGACAGCCTGGGCCTGGGCGCCGAGCTCGAAGCGCAAATGCAGCTGGTGGTCGACCGTTACGAATGCGAATGGGCCAACGCCCTCAAAGACCCGGAAAAACTCAAACGCTTCCGCACCTTCGTCAACGACAAACGCCCGGACCCGGACATCCATTTTGTCCACGAACGCGGCCAGCGCCGGCCAATCATGGCCGCCGAACTCAACCTGATTCCCGTCATCGAGGAGCTTGCCTGATGAGCCAGTCCAACACTTTGCGAAACCTTGCCACCTGGAAAAGCGTGTGCAGCGAAAGCGACCTGGTGAGCAATTCCGGCGTGGTGGTGTGGTACGACGGCGCGCAAGTCGCGCTGTTTTACCTGCCGGACGCACCGGACCAGACGCTCTACGCCATTGACAACCACGACCCGGTGTCCGGCGCAAACGTGATCGGTCGCGGGCTGGTCGGCAGTATCAAAGGCGACCTGGTGGTGGCCGCGCCGATCTACAAACAGCATTATCGCCTGGCGGACGGCCAATGCCTGGAGGCACCGCACCAGCGCTTGCGGGTGTGGCCAGTGCGGTTGAATGCGGGGGTGGTGGAGTTGGGGGTGAGTTGAGGCGTCAGGAACGTCTCACATGACGCTGGGGCTCAGCAATGGGCAAGGATTTCGTCGGTGTTGCACACCTTGGCGTAATCCATCGCCAGGTTGCTCAGCGACAACGCATGCACGTCCTCTGCTGACCACAGGCGCCCCGACAAATCGGTTTGGTCGAACGTATAGCAGGCATCCGCGGCCACGCGCACGTCAAAGCCCAGATTCCCGGCCGAGCGCGCCGTGGCCTCGACGGAGTTGTTGGTGATCACCCCAACGATCACCAACTGTTTGATGGCGCGCATATGCAGCCAACGCTCCAGGCCTGTGGTGGTGAACGCATCCGGGACGTTTTTTTCCAGCACATGTTCATGCTCCAGCGGGCTCAGCGCTTGCTGGAATTGGCAACCTGGCTGCCCTGGCCAAAACACCGACGCGGGCGAGCGAGACATGTGCCGGACATGTACCACTGGGCGCTGCGTTTGCCGCCACGCGTTCAGCAGGTGCCGCATCTGCAACTCGGCGTCTGGGTTGTTGCGACGCCCGAGCTCTGGGTTATTCATGCCCTGTTGCATGTCAATGATCACCAGGGCTGCGTTCGTTTCCAACGGTTGCATGGTCTATTCCTTCGCGGGTGAGATGCGAAACATATCAGCCATTGTGTTGGCGTAAAGAGCTATTGCTTCGCCTATGCCAGCCGTACAGCCTCAGCCCGTGCTAAAGGCCCGTCCTCCGGCATGTAGATGACGGGCGCATGCGCATCCCCCGTCAGCGGTTGAAGCGTTCAACCAGTGCGTATTGGGTGGCCGCGGTGTGGGTCAGTTCTTTGCTCAGGTCAGTGGATTGATGGGCCTGGGCCGACGTCTGGTCGGCCAGTTCGGCGATGGTGGTGATGTTGCGGCTGATCTCTTCGGCCACCGCGCTTTGTTCTTCGGTGGCGGCAGCGATCTGGGTGGTCATCTCGGTGATGTGGGACACCGCTTCGCTGATGCCGACCAGCGCCTGGTCAGCCTCAAGCACCCAGGCTACGCCTTCCTGCGCCTGGCGCTGGCCGTGCGCCATGCTTTGCACGGCGTTGTTGGACGACGCTTGGAGCTTGGTGATCAAGCCATGGATCTGGGTGGTGGAGTGCGTGGTGCGTTGTGCCAATTGGCGAACTTCGTCGGCGACTACGGCAAAGCCGCGGCCCATATCGCCGGCACGCGCCGCTTCAATGGCCGCGTTGAGGGCCAGCAGGTTGGTCTGGTCGGCGATACCTTTGATCACGTCAACCACAGAGCCGATTTCGTCGCTGTCCCGGGCCAATTGCGCCACGGTGACACCGGTCTCGCCGACCACGGCGGAGAGGCGCTCGATGGCTTCGCGGGTATCGCGGGCCACCTCGCGGCCGCGTCCGGTCAGCACGTTGGCTTGCTGGGTGGCATCTGCGGTGCGCTGCACATGGCTGGCGACTTCCTGGGTGGTCGCGGCCATCTGGTTGACGGCGGCCGAGACCTGCTCGGTTTCGAGGCGTTGACGGTCGAGGCCGGACGAGCTGGCCGTGGCCAGTCGGTCGGATTGCCCGGCCAGCGCGCTGAGTTGCTCGGCACTGTCCTGCAGGCGGGTCAGGCAGGTCTTCAGGCGGGCATTCTGGCTGAGGAAGGCGGTCTCCAGGCGGGCCTGGGGGCCGCGTTCATCGCTGTACATCTGCGCAATCAGCGCATCCGAGGTCGACGGTTCGACGCCCGCCAGCAAGCGTAACGTTGCGCTCTGACGCAACCGCGCGCCGAGTATGCCCACGGGCACCGCAACGGCTACCGCCACGGCCATGGCCAGCGGCGCACTGAGGAACAGCCCGCCGACGGCGCCGGCAAGCCCGGTGGCCACATAGGGCACGCTGTCGAACAACATCGACAGCCAACTATCCCGGCGCGAAACTGCCGATTTGCCTTGGCTGATACGTCGGTACAGTGCCTGGGCACGACGGATCTCATCAGCGCTCGGCTTGACCCTGACCGACTCGAAGCCCACCACGCGGCTGCCTTCGAAGATCGGCGTGACGTAAGCGTTGACCCAATAATGATCGCCGTTTTTCGAGCGATTCTTGACGATGCCCATCCACGGCAGGCCCTGCTTGAGCGCGCGCCACATATGGGCAAAGACGGCAGGGGGGACATCGGGATGGCGCACGATATTCTGCGGGGCGCCGATCAGGTCGGTGCGTTCAAAACCGCTGATATCGACAAAAGCATCGTTGCAGTAAGTGATCTTCCCTTCAACATCGGTTGCGGAGATGAGCTTCTGCGAAGGCGCGAGGGAAATCTCGCGCTGTGTCACTGGCTGGTTGTTGCGCATTCGACTACTCCCTGAATTGCTTGCAGGACATCGGCAACTGTTCAGATAAGTTGAAGACTGTTTGTCTGACAAGGCCAGGTAGTGTCTTTGTATCGTTATAAATCCTGCTTTCAACCCGGCCAGTCGGCGGCCGAAACGCGAAAGCACAAGACTTCAAACGCAAATGCCGGATAATGGCGGCCAATTTGAAGTTCGCTATTTTGGTAATCCCGCATGGAAATTAAGGTTAACTTTCTCGACAATCTTCGACTTGAAGCCAAGTTCGATGACTTTACGGTGATCGCCGATCAACCGATTCGCTACAAAGGCGATGGGTCGGCGCCGGGGCCATTCGATTACTTCCTGGCTTCGTCGGCATTGTGTGCGGCTTACTTTGTGAAGCTGTACTGCGAGACGCGCAATATCCCCACGGAAAACATCCGTCTGTCACAGAACAACATTGTCGATCCGGAAAACCGCTACAACCAGATTTTCAAGATCCAGGTGGAACTGCCTGCGGATATCTCCGACAAGGATCGCCAAGGCATCCTGCGCTCCATCGACCGTTGCACCGTGAAGAAAGTGGTGCAGGCCGGGCCTGAGTTCGTGATTGAAGAGGTGGAAAACCTCGACGCCGATGCCCAGGCGCTGTTGATGCCCAGCGCGACTTCCGAGGCTGGCACCTACATCGTGGGCAAGGACCTGCCGCTGGAGCAGACCATCGCCAACATGTCCGGCATCCTGGCCGGCCTGGGCATGAAGATCGAGATCGCCTCGTGGCGTAATATCGTGCCGAACGTGTGGTCGCTGCATATCCGCGATGCGCATTCGCCGATGTGCTTCACCAACGGCAAGGGCGCGACCAAGGAAAGCGCGCTGGCGTCGGCGTTGGGTGAGTTCATTGAGCGCCTCAATTGCAACTTCTTCTATAACGATCAGTTTTGGGGCGAAGAACTGGCCAACGCGCCGTTCGTGCATTACCCGGACGAGCGCTGGTTCCAGCCTGGGCGCAAGGATGAGCTGCCGACGGAAATCCTCGATGCTTATTGCCTGAAAATCTATAACCGCGATGGCGAATTGCGCGGCTCGCACCTGTTCGACACCAACTCCGGCAATGAAGAGCGCGGGATTGTTGCACTGCCGTTTGTGCGCCAGTCGGACGGCGAGGTGGTGTATTTCCCGTCCAACCTGATCGAAAACCTGTACCTGAGCAACGGCATGAGCGCCGGCAACACCCTGGCCGAAGCCCAGGTGCAGTGCCTGTCGGAGATCTTCGAGCGGGCGGTCAAGCGCGAAATCATCGAAGGCGAATTCGCCCTGCCGGATGTGCCGACTGAAGTACTGGCCAAGTACCCGGGTATTCTGGCCGGCATCCAAGGGCTTGAAGCCCAGGGCTTCCCGGTGCTGGTCAAGGATGCCTCGCTGGGCGGTGAGTTCCCGGTGATGTGCGTGACCTTGATGAACCCGCGTACTGGCGGGGTGTTTGCCTCGTTCGGTGCGCACCCGAGCCTGGAAGTGGCGCTGGAACGCAGCCTCACTGAACTGCTGCAAGGCCGCAGTTTCGAAGGGCTCAACGACCTGCCGCAGCCGACCTTTGAAGGCCACGCGGTAACCGAGCCGAACAACTTCGTCGAGCACTTTATCGACTCCAGCGGCGTGGTCTCGTGGCGCTTCTTCAGTGCCCAATCGGATTACGAATTCGTCGAGTGGGACTTCTCCGGCCAGGGCGAAAACTCCAACGCCGAAGAAGCCGCGACACTGTTCGGCATTCTCGAAAACATGGGCAAAGAATCGTACATGGCGGTGTATGAGCACCTGGGCGCCACCGCCTGCCGCATCCTGGTGCCGGACTACTCGGAAATCTATCCGGTGGACGATCTGATCTGGGACAACACCAACAAAGCCCTGTTTTTCCGCGCCGATATCCTCAACCTGCATCGCCTGGATGACGCTGAACTCAAGGCGCTGGCCGAACGCCTGGTGGAAAGCGAACTGGACGACTACACCGACATCACCACCTTGATCGGTATCGAGTTCGACGACAACACTGCCTGGGGCCAACTGACCATCCTGGAGTTGAAACTGCTGATCTACCTCGCCCTGCAACAATATGAGGACGCGAAGGAAGCGGTGGAAATGTTCCTGCAGTACAACGACAACACCGCAGAGCGCGGCCTGTTCTATCAGGCGGTGAACGCGGTGCTGGAGATGGAACTGGATGAAGACCTGGAACTGGCGGACTACGAGGCCAACTTCCGGCGGATGTTTGGTCACGAGCGGATGGATGCGGTGATCGGTTCGGTCAATGGCAGCGTGCGCTTTTATGGGCTGACGCCGACCAGCATGAAGCTGGAAGGGCTGGATCGGCATCTGCGCCTGATCGAGAGCTACAAGAAGCTGCATAGCGCGCGGGCCAACGTCACCCTGGCCTGACGCGGTATCCAGTGTGGGAGGGGCGGTGCGACGATTCGACTTGCCCCCGATAGCAATCTGTCAGTCACTGAATCAGGAGACTGGCCCACCGCTATCGGGGGCAAGCCCCCTCCCACATTAGGATGTCATTGGCGGACTACGAGGCGTCTCCAAAAACCAGGGCGAGCATCACGTCAGTCTGACGCAGCATCCAGTGTGGGAGGGGCGGTGCGACGATTCGACTTGCCCCCGATAGCAATCTGTCAGTCGCTGAATCAGGAGACTGACCCACCGCTATGAGGAGCAAGCCGCCCCTCCCACCTCAGATATATGCCAAGGCTTGCGCCAGGTCTGCGCGCAAGTCCTCCACATCTTCAACCCCCACCGACAACCGCACCAACCCATCGCCGATGCCCAACTGCGCCCGCGTCGCCGCCGGGATGCTGGCATGGGTCATGATCGCCGGGTGTTCGATCAGGCTTTCCACGCCGCCGAGGCTTTCGGCCAGGGCGAAGAGCTTGACGTGCTCCAGGAAACGCCTGGCGCCGGCCAGGTCGCAGTTCAATGCGACTGAAATCATCCCGCCAAACCCATGCATCTGCCGACGTGCCAGGACGTGTTGGGGGTGGGAGACCAGGCCTGGGTAGTACACCCGCGCCACTTGCGGTTGGTGTTCGAGCCAGGTCGCCAGGTCGAGCGCATTGCTGCAATGGCGCTCCATGCGCAGGGCCAGGGTTTTCACGCCGCGCAGGGTCAGGAAGGCGTCGAACGGCCCGGCGATGGCGCCGACCGAGTTCTGCAGGAAGCCCAGGCGCTCGGCCAGTTCGGGGTTGTCGCCGACAATCGCGATACCGCCGATCACGTCGGAGTGGCCATTGAGGTATTTGGTCGTGGAATGCACCACGATGTCGCAGCCCAGCTCCAGCGGACGCTGAATCCACGGGCTGGCGAAGGTGTTGTCAGCCACGCAGAGGATGCCGCGGGCGCGGCAGATGCGGGCGATGGCGCTGAGGTCGGTCAGGCTCAGCAGTGGGTTGCTGGGCGTCTCGACCCAGACCATGCGCGTGTCGTCCTGCAACGCCGCTTCAAACGCCTGCACATCGCTCAAGTCGACAAAACTGAAACGGTGCCCGGCGCTGCGCTGGCGTACCTTGTGGAACAGGCGGAAGGTGCCGCCATACAGATCGTTGCCGGAGACCACATGGCTGCCGGCATCCAGCAACTCCAGCACGCTGGAAATCGCCGCCAGCCCCGAGGCAAAGGCAAACGCCTGGCGGCCGCCTTCCAGGTCGGCCACGCAGCGCTCCAGGGCGAACCGAGTGGGGTTGTGGGAACGGCCATAGTCGAAGCCCTTGTGTACGCCGGGGCTGTCTTGCAGGTAGGTGGAGTTCGCATAAATCGGCGGCATCAGCGCGCCGGTGGTCGGGTCGGGTGCTTGCCCGGCGTGGATCACACGGGTGGCAAACGCGTTTTTATCGGGCTGACTCATGCAAGGGATCTCCGTAGGTGATTGAGCAGGTCGACACGGGTGATCAGGCCATGGAAGCCCGACGCGTCGGCGATGATGGCGACCAGGCCGCGATCCAACTCCGCCTGCAACTCGGCGAGGCTGGCACTGGGGGCGAGGGTGTGCAGCGTCTCGGTCATGGCGCTGGCGACGATCATGGAAAAGTCTGCGGCGTCGTGGTGCAGGCCCAGCAGGATGTCGGATTCGTCAATCACCCCCACCAGAGCCTGGCCGTTCACCAGCACCGGCAGTTGCGAAACATCGGTCAGGCGCATGCGCTGGAAGGCGGTGAGCAGGGTGTCGTCGGGGCTGACGCTGATCACGCGGCCGTCTTCGAAGCGCCGCGCGATCACGTCACGCAGGTCGCCGTAGTGCTTGTAGTGCAGCAAGCCCGCATCGTTCATCCACTGGTCGTTGTAGACCTTCGACAGGTAACGCGTGCCGGTGTCGCAGACAAAGCTGACCACACGTTTGGGCGTGGTCTGTGCGCGGCAATAGCGCAAGGCTGCGGCGAGCAGGGTGCCGGTGGACGAGCCACCGAGAATGCCTTCGGCCTTGAGCAACTGGCGGGCGTGGTCGAAGCTCTCTTCATCGCTGATGGAATAGGCGTGACGCACGCTGGACAGGTCGGCAATCGAGGGGATGAAATCTTCGCCGATCCCTTCAACCGCCCAGGACCCCGGGGTGACCAGGGTGCCGCTGCGGCTGAATTCGGCCATCACCGAACCGACCGGGTCAGCCAGCACCATTTCCAACGCCGGCTGCACCCGCTTGAAGAAACGCGTCAGCCCGGTGAGCGTGCCGGCCGAACCGACACCCACCACAATCGCATCGAGGTCATGCTGGGTTTGCGCCCAGATTTCCGGGGCGGTGCTGGTTTCGTGGGCGAGTGGGTTGGCCGGGTTATTGAACTGGTCGGCGAAGAACGAGCCCGGCATGTCCTTGGCCAGGCGCGCCGCCACGTCCTGGTAGTACTCGGGGTGGCCCTTGCCGACATCGGAGCGGGTGATATGCACTTCGGCGCCCAAGGCCTTGAGGTGCAGCACCTTTTCGGTGGACATCTTGTCGGGCACCACCAGCACCACCCGGTAGCCTTTCGCTCGGCCCACCAGCGCCAGGCCCAGCCCGGTGTTGCCGGCGGTGGCTTCGACAATCGTGCCGCCGGCGCGCAGGCGGCCGTCGCGTTCGGCGGCGTCGATCATCGCCAGGCCGATGCGATCCTTGATCGAACCGCCGGGGTTTTGCGATTCGAGTTTGAGAAACAGCGTGCAGGGGCCGGTATCGAAGCGGCTGATCCGCACCAGCGGGGTGTTGCCGATCAGTTCAAGCACGGCGGGGCGGGCAAGCGTGGGCATGTCGTCACCTGGGTGTAGGGTGGGGGGACAGCAAACGGCAGAGCATGGTTTGGACCATAGGCTGCTATCGCACGGGTCGCAACCGGGCGGTCGGCCGGCTGTCTTTTTTTGGCGCATGGGCGAACGGTGGGCGCGCCATCCGTGTGCAGTTTTGCCGCACCGCCTGGGCGCGAACCCGCGCAATCGTTGGGCATGCGCAGCTGGCCTGGGGTTTGCTAGAAACAAATCCAAACTTGGATACAAGATGGAGTCCCTTATGCAGAGTGTTATCGGCTGGACCCTCGGCGAATGGCGTGAGGCCTATCGCAGCGGCGCGCTCACCCCGGACGTCGTGCTGACCCTGGCCGCACAATACGCCGCTGACGACAACGCCTGGATCGCCCGCGCGCGCCCTGAACAACTGACGGCGCAGTTGGCGCAATTGAGCGAGCGGCTGGCGGCGGTCGGTGGCGATATGGCCAAGCTGCCGTTGTACGGCGTGCCGTTTGCGATCAAGGACAACATCGACGCGGCCGGCTGGGAGACCACGGCGGCGTGTCCGGAGTTTGCCTACGCCCCGGCGTCGGATGCGAGCGTCGTCGCCAGGCTGCGTGCGGCCGGTGCGATTCTGATGGGCAAGACCAACCTCGATCAGTTCGCCACCGGCCTGGTGGGCACCCGCTCGCCCTATGGCGCGGTGGCCAACAGCTTCAATCCGGCGTATGTCAGCGGCGGTTCCAGCTCTGGTTCCGCCTCGGTGGTCGCCCGGGGTTTGGTGGCGTTCTCCCTGGGCACCGACACCGCAGGCTCGGGTCGGGTGCCGGCGGGGTTCAACAATATCGTCGGGTTAAAACCCAGCAAAGGCCGCCTGTCCAATACCGGCCTGGTGCCCGCGTGCCGCACGGTGGATTGCATCTCGGTGTTTGCGCTCACCGTGGAGGACGCAGAATCCGTGGCGCAAGTGGCCGAAGGCTATGACGCCAGCGACGCTTATTCCCGCGCTAACCCCCATACCGCGCCAGTGGCGGTGGGCAGCGCGATCAAGCTCGCCATTCCGGCGACCCTGGAGTTCTTCGGCGATGCCCAGAACCAGGCGGTATTCGAGCAGGCTGTCGAGCGCTTCAAAGCGTTGGGTGCGCTGATCACCCCGGTGGATTTCAGCCCATTCAAAGCCCTGGCGGACCAGTTGTATTTTGGCCCGTGGGTCGCCGAGCGCACCGTCGCCCTGCAACGCATGCTTGAACAGCAGCCGGATGCGATCAATCCGGTGGTGCGCGGCATCGTCGAAAACGGGCTTAAGTACAGCGCCTGTGATGCCTACAAAGCCGAATACCTGCGGGCCGAGCTGAGCCGGCGCATCAATGACACGCTGGTAGGGTTCGATGCCTTACTGGTGCCGACCTCGCCGACGATTCGCACCCAGGCCGAGATGGCCGTGGAGCCCGTGCGCTACAACTCGCAGTTCGGCTACTACACCAACTTCACCAACCTGGCGGACCTGTGTGCGCTGGCGCTGCCCGCCGGCTTGCGCGCCGATGGTTTGCCCTGCGGCATTACCTTGTTGGCGCCGGCCTGGCATGACACGGCACTGGCCCACTTGGGCAAGCGCTGGCAAGCCGGCCTCGGCCTGCCGCTGGGCGCCACCGCGCGCGCGTTACCCGCGCCAGCCGCGCCAGCACCCGCGCCCGGCAGCGTGCGCCTGGCGGTGGTTGGCGCGCACCTGAGCGGCATGCCGCTGAACTTCCAACTGACCACGCGCAATGCGGTGTTGGTGGAGCAAACACTGACCGGCGACAGCTATCGACTGTATGCACTGCCGGGCACCGTGCCGCCGAAACCCGGGCTGGCCAAGGCGGACAGCGGCCGCTCGATCATCATCGAGCTGTGGGATATGCCCATCGCACGCTTTGGCGAGTTCGTCGCCGAAATCCCCGCGCCCCTGGGCATCGGCAATCTGAGCCTGGCGGACGGGCGCAGCGTCAAAGGTTTTATCTGCGAGCCCTGGGCCCTAGCCGACGCCCTCGATATCACCGAATTCGGCGGCTGGCGCGCCTTTATCGCGAGCCGGGGCTAAGCATGCCGGGTTCAACGCTGAAAAAAATCAGGGAGCGCCCCGACAGCTTGGCCGAACGGATCTATGCGCAGCTCAAGGCGGATATCTTCGACTTTCGCCTGCTGCCGGGGGACCGCTTCAGCGAAGGCGAAGTGGCCGAGCGCATGAACGTCAGCCGTACCCCGGTGCGTCAGGCGCTCTATCGTCTGGAGAAGGAAGGCTATCTGGAGGTGTACTTTCGCAGTGGCTGGCAGGTGAAACCGTTCGACTTCAGCTACTTCGAAGAGCTGTATGACGTGCGGATCATTCTGGAACTGGCGGCGGTCAGCCACTTATGCCGGATGGATGCGCCGAGCCATCCGCTGTTGCAAGGGTTGCAGGCGATCTGGCGGGTGGAGGAGGGCGAACGCCAGCAGGACACCCAGGTGGTGTCCGAGCTGGACGAACGCTTTCACTGCGCCCTGGTGGAGGCCACCGGCAACCGCGAAATGGCGCGCATGCACTACGCAATTACGGAAAAAATCCGCATCATCCGCCGGCTCGACTTTACCCAGGCATCGCGGATCGCTGCGACCTACGAAGAGCACAGGCAGATACTCGACGCGATCCTGCAACGGCGCGGTGAGCAGGCGCAGCAGCTGCTCACGCGGCATATCGAACTGAGCAAGCAGCAGGTGCGCAAGATCACGTTGCATCGGTTGCAGGTGGCGCGGGACACTCAGGCCCTCAAGGGGGCGTAGGCCGGGCTCACAGCAACGTTTGCAGACGGTTGACGGTGGCGTCGCCGGCCCGCTGCATCGGCGCGCGCAATTCGCTGCCGATCAATCCCTGCAGGGCCAGCGCCGCCTTCACCGGTGCCGGGTTGGGCTCCATAAACAGCGTATTGATCAGCGGGAGCAACTGGAAAAACGTCTGCCGCGCCTCGCTCAACTGGTTATCCCGCACTTGCTGCCACAGCGCCACGAACTGCTCGGTGTGTACATGTGCCGACGCTGCGATCGCCCCACTGGCGCCAAGGCACAACGCGTTAAAGATCTGGATATCCTCGCCACACAGCACATCCACCGCACCACTGGCCAACAGCGCCAGGGTATTGCCCAGGTTGCCGCCACAGTCCTTGACCGCCACGATGCGCAGATGGGCGACGATGTTCAGCAGCGTGGCCTGTTCGAAGGTCACGCCGGTGCGATAGGGAATGTCATAGAGAATGATCGGCACACTGGAGGCGTCGGCCACCGTGCGGAAGAACGCTTCAAGGCCGCTCTGGGACGGGCGGATATAGCTGGGCGCCGGCACCAACAGCCCGGCCACCGGGCGTTTGAGGATTTCGCTCTGGAACTGCAACAGCTCAATTTGGTTATAGCCCGCAAGGCCCATCACCACGCGGTGCGCTGGCACCCATTGCAACACCGCATCCAGCACCGCCAGTTGTTCCTGGCGGCTCAACGACGCGGCTTCGCCCGTGGTGGTGCAGACCATGATCCCGGCCACGTGCTTTTCCAGCAGATGGTCGACCAGACGGTGCAAGCCGATAAAATCGATGCTGCCGTCATGAAACGGCGTGACCACGGGAACCCAGATACCTTGAAACGCTGACATGCACTCTCTCCTGATGGTTGACCGATTGAGTCACCGTCAGAAGGGCAGAGGGAATTGTGCAAGGGCAGGGTGTCCGTCGCGCTCAATGTCCTGTCAGCTCATCTGACGGGACAGCGCGCCCCGGTCACATGAGCGACTGTTTCTTCGATTTGAGGGCGCGCGCAACGCAACCTTGCGCCTTGGCGATCAAGCCAATGACGGAAAGGTTAACGGAAGACGTTGCAAGCATGAGCTGACACACCCTGAATGAGGCGTCCATCTTCAGGGGATGTGAGTAAATGTGTCAAGCCCTGCGCAGGCACCCGTTCGCTTCGTCGCCCGGCGGAAACAGAGATGATCTGTTCCCTCATCTGAGATGCGACGCAAGCGGTCACCCCGCGCTCGCTGATCCAGCGCATTCGCCACTAAGCTGGCGCTCCTATTACGGCATGGAAATCTTGTACTCGGCGAGCTTGGCCTTGTGCTCCTCCTGCACGTACTTCTTGTTGACGATCTGCGAGAACTTCATGAAGTCGGCCTTTGCATCGTCCCTGTCTCCCAAATGGTCGTACGCGATCCCGCGCGCATAGTAGGCCCAGGCATAGTCCGCCTGACGTTGAAGGCCGGTACTGAATGCTTCAGCGGCCTCTCGGTACTGACCCAGGTCTGTCAGCGCGAGGCCCAGATGATAGTAGGTCGGCATGTGGAAGCCGGAACCCTTCCCAGCTTCGCCCATCCCGTTGTCAAGGTTGTACTGCACGAGTTCAAGGGCTTTTTTCGGGTTGCCAGCGTCGCGATACATGGCGCTCAGGTCCAGGTTGGCGCGCGGGTCAGGCTTGACCTCCAGTTGCATGGATTTTTCCTTGGCGGTCACGGCTTCGGGAAAGTGCTTGAGGTTGCTGTAGGCGTCGGCCTGCACCGCGTAAATCAAACTTTGCAGCGAGGCGGGCAGCGTATTTTTTTGCAGGCATAGATCACCTTCCTGCAGCACCAGAGGGTAATTTTCGGCTCTGGACGCCTTGAACTGATTAGCGCAGTGGGCAAGGTTGGCTTTTTGCGGGTTCTGCATCCCTGCACAACCTGTGAGGATGACGGAGCAGACGATCAGTGCCGGCCAGCGAGTAGTCATGATAAGCATCCTTGTCAGTCGAGCAGATGAGCGTTGAGGTCAGGGCGATAGACCTGCAACAGCGGCGCGGTCACGGTGCCTTGTAGCGAGCAGAACACGGTGGTGTGTCCCGCGAGTGGCGGTGTCGTGTCGCCCGTGTCGACGATCAGCACGCGGTCTACGAAACCAAACGGCGTGGCGACGCCGGGGCCGGTCAGTCCTTCGGTGCGCCATTGGCCGATAGGGTCACCGACGCGGCGAATTTCGGCGCGGGTAATGGCTTTGCCCTGACTGACAAAGCGTGCGTTATCAACGATCAGCGGCTTGAGTTTTGCGGCCACCTCTTGCGGCGAGCCATCGGCTACAAAACCCCAGAACAGAAAATTGCCGACGTTCTTGATGGTTTCGGCCTGATTGTAATAGCCGACCATACGCACACCGTTAACAATCAGGGGCGTTTCGAAGTGTTGGTAAGTACCACCTTCCTGCAGCGGACTCATGATGCTCGGCGCCTTGACCGAGCCGTAGTCACTCAGGCGCAAGGTACCGGCAGGCAGGCGGGCATCGCGTAGGCTCTCGAAGAAATGCGCATCGCAACGAGAGAATTCAGTCAGCAGTTGTTCCGGCGTGGTAACAGTCTGGGCTTGGGCCGTGCACACGGCGCCGACGGCGAGCAAAGCAACGCCGGAAAAAAGAGAGCGGAACATTAAAATCATCCGTGAAATGGGAACAAAAGCTGTCGGCTGATGAGTCGGTAACTTTAGCAATACGGGCCTGCGGGAGAAGGCTGGCTTGTCTTTTTGGCTGAAAGCGGGCATGGATCGAACGTCAGTTTATGGCCGATTTCTGCCTGTCGTACAGGTAGCCACGGGTCAACGAATTATCCCAAGCTGCGGTCGGCCTGCAGCGTACCGAGCAGGACAAGCGCTTTGCCCTGGAGCAGCGCCTGCAGAACAAAGACCAAACCCACCATAAGGAATTGGCTGATGAGCAAGCGAAGCAGACTCGTCTGCGTTATCGCCTGGCTACTGCTGATCTGCGGCTGTCAGTCGTACTCGCAGCCACCGATGCCGGCGACCAAGGATTGATCGCCCAGCGGGCCTGTCAGGCCTACGCAAAAAAAAGAAGTCTCTACACCGAAGTAAAAGGAGCTGCCGGGCAGGATGCGTCAACATCCAAGCCCGGCCACCTTCCCCACAGATTGCCCCTGCAAGTCCAGCCAAGGCTCCTGCTTCGTGCACAAAGCGAAGCGAGCCTGGCACTGTGTATCCATACAAAAACGTTTTTGCTTTTTATGTCTACACCAATCACCCCTTGGATGGGCGGCAAACTTAGCCTTGCCGACCGACTTATCACGCTCTTCGCACCCCACGCCGGTTTAAGTCCTCAACGACATCAATGGCGACCTAGTGCGCTGTAACACGTTGTGCAAAATCGCCTGCAAAAATTCGTGCGCCAGTTCAAATGGGCGCTCAGTTGCCGCGACAGGTGCTGCCCTTTGGGAGTTTTGATGTGAATAAAGGTCTGTTTAAGTTTCTCCACTATCTTCGCTCTCTCCAAGTCTAAGAGTGGTAAGGGTTAGTAGGTCTAACTCTTCATTGATGGTGTCAAGCTCCTCCCTGATACGGAATGCTACAAGATTTGATTCACTGTCGGTTTTTTGGAGCAGCCACTGTTCTAAAATTTCAAGTGATGAAACGAGAAGCCTTTGATTGTTAATTAGGCTTTTAGTGGAAAATAAAAGAATATTTTTTGGCATGGGAATTCTCTATGTCCGTGGCGTGGTACATGTTTAGTTCGTAAGTTTTGTCACGGTGTGGAATTTTGGCTGGTTTAGAAAATTGGTATTATTTGAAAAAGATAGTAATACTTATTGAGTCGCTATCGTTGGGTCGTTATTTTTTGCTTTATTCTATAGCCTCTATTTCTTACGGATACGAATATTCGATCGCCTTTCGTAGCTACTTTGAACTTTTTATGATGTTGTGGGTTGGATAGGGGGTTCATTGGGTATTGAAAATAATCCGGGACAGACCTCGGTTAATCTCTCCTGTTAATCGTGGTCTGTCCCCTAATGCCTATCCATTGAGTAACACCGCATCGCGCAAAAACTGGCCCGGTCCGTAGGGTTGCGAGGGAAATGGCCCCCGCTGTTGTGGCAGGACTCGGACCATTACCTGCGTCCTGCGCCTAACCGGGGGCCATTTCTCGCAGCAACGCGGCTCGCGATGAAACGGCAACAGACCCTAGAGCTGAAAGCGCGAGATGTTCTCTCGCAATGTCACGCTGGTGCGTGCCAGTCCTTCGCTTTCCTGCTGAGCGCTGCGGAAGGCTGCAGCGGATTGCTCGGCGCTTTCGCTGACGGTCACGATGCCACGGCTGATCTGCTCGGCAACGGTACTCTGCTGCTCGGCGGCAGCGGCGATTTGGTGGTTCATGCCGTTGATCCGCTCGATCATGGTTACGATCGTGCTTACCGCGTCACCGGCCTCGGAAACGCCGGACACCGACTGCGCACTGGAGCGCTTGCAGCGTTGCATATGCTGCGAGGTCTCGTCGGCAATTTTCTGCAGACTGGCAATCAGCCCCTCAATCTCTGAGGTGGCCTTCTGGGTACGCTGTGCCAGGCTGCGCACCTCGTCGGCTACCACCGCGAAGCCGCGTCCGGCTTCGCCAGCACGGGCAGCTTCGATGGCTGCATTGAGGGCCAGCAGGTTGGTCTGGTCTGCCACCGACTTGATCACTTCAAGCACGCCGCCGATATTGCCGGTTTCATTCTTCAGCCGGCCCATGGCCATGTTGGACTGTTCGATTGTCTCGGCCAGCTCGCCGATCATGTTGACGGCATCTTTGGCCTTCTGCTGGCTGTACAGGGCCGCGCTATCGGCCTCGCTCGCGGCACCGGCGGCGGATTCGGCATTGCGCGCGACATCCTGCACGGTGGCGGCCATTTGGTGAACGGCGGTGACGATCTGCTCGACCTCGCACTGTGCCATGGCCACGCTTTCGGCGTTTCTCAGGCTCGATTGGCTAAGCTCCTGGCTGGATTCGGCCACGCTCTGTGAGGACAGGTTTATGCCCTTGGTCATGTCCCGCAGGTTCTCCTGCATGCTCAGCAGGGCTGCCATTATGCTGGCTTGTGGTGGCTCAATCGTGCGCTCGCTAGCGCGCAAATCGCCCTGGGAAACCCGTTGGGCGAGCTGGTTGAGTTCACTCGGTTCGGCACCCAGCGCGCGCAGCAGGTTGCGGCTGATGACGTAGCCCAGTACCGCTGCTAGTAAGACGGCCAGCGCAGTAATGGCGAGCAGCAGGTTGCGTTGTGACAGATAGTTTGCGTCATTTTCGCTGACCTGCAGGTCTGCCTTCTGGTTGGTGTAGCGCAGGAATTCGCCAATTGCCTGGGTCAGCTCGGCCAGTAATGGTGTGCACTGCTCGCTGACCATGCGCAGGGCCTCGTCGTTTTCACCCTTGAACAGGTGTTCGGCAATGGTGTGCGCTACCGGTTTGTAGCGGCTCTCGACTTGCTCGATGGTTGAGAACAGTTCACGTGCTTTGGGCGACACATCATCATGGTTGTCAATTGCCTGGCGTAGCGCGGCGAGGCTGGTGGCCACCATTTGTTCGTTGACGGCAATCGCACCCCGCTGCTGTCCTCTCGCGGTGACATTGCTGTTCAAGGCGATGTTGCGCAGGGCAATCGCGCGCTGGGCGGCGGCGTCGTTCAGTGTGTTGGCCAGGCGGGTGCGCGCATCAACGCCATTAACGTAGAGAAAAAAGTCCTTATTGCTGTTAGCCAGGGCGTACAGCGAGATAGCGGCGATCAGTAACATAAACGCGAGCAGGCTGGCATAGCCGGCATAGAGACTGGTCCGTGTAGAGAGCCGGGGAGTGTGCGATGGCATGATGTACCTGCGTAATGGGAGGCGCAATTTAGGGACACCTGCAAGGGTATGTATTCGCCCTTGGTCCGCATCCTGCGCAGGCATTCTTTTGTTCGACGGCAACGAGTAGCGGCGTTATTTCCTGGCTAATTGAAACCTGTACAATCGTTTGCATTTGTACAAGTTTGTACAACTATATCGGTATGATGTCATCATGATGTCAGTCAATCCCGATGAACGGTCAGTAGCCCCCGGTTTCTGGCAGGCGCGAGAAATAGAGGTCTGGCTATCGGGCTGACTACTGTTTGGCGGCGATACGGCCCAAGGCCATCTTTGGGCCGATAGAATCCTGCGAGCGCTGTAAAAATGCGTAGCGCTATTTCTGTACAGGTATTTTGTATGGGGGCGAGCTAGGGCGCGCTAATTGTGAGCATGCACTGCGCTAAGGGCTGTTGCCGTTTCATCGCGAGCCGCGTTGCTACGAGAAATGGCTCCCGGTTATGGGGGGCGAGTTCATTCTCGGATCTCCATGCGAGATGGAGGCGCAGGTTTGCCCAACGTGCGGCGAGGGGGTTATGCAAATGGCGAGCGACCCCACTTGCGGTACATTCATGCCGGCTGGCCGAGCATGAGAGGGACTAGCGGATTGATCGACATGAACGTCTGATTGGTCGATTTTGCCAGCTTATCAGCCGCCAGTTATCTCTGACGTTAATGTCTGCTTTTGGCCGATTCTTGCCTGTCATGCGGGGCAGAAAGCGACCCAGAGTGTGTAAAAACGCTTTGTCAAAATTGAAGTGCGCGCATCTACGTTAAATCTGAAATTTATCGGCACGTCAGCAGATGTGGATTTCGCGTAGACGCGCGACTTCTAGTCCGGTTTTGAGTGCCTGTCGTGTTCGAAACCGTTTTTACACAGTCTCGGTCGAAAGCAGCCCCTCGCACTACGTATGAGCTGCCGTTGGAATCCTTTTCCCCCAACCCCAGAATCGCAGTTCCTCCAGTGCCGGTGTAGGCCAGGCATCGCTTGAATGTAGCGCCGCACAATGACACCAAACACTTCGATGACCAGTTGGCTTAAGCAGCCCTTGGTACTGAAAGCTGACCGCTTTTTAAAACTGCCGCCCATCTATTTCCAGTGGCTCCGGCGCTGCGCCGCAGGTTTGATAATTGATCAAATCCAAGGACTCGCCACGGGATGTTGGGCTTCTCGATGAAGTCCTTGAGATGAGCAGTGCTAGCGGGCCAGACCAAAGTTATGGTGTAACTTGGCAAGGTCGCTCCAGTCGCCATCTTCGTAGAACGTTATGTCGATTGGATAAGAAGGCCTGTTGCGCAAAACCTCATTTAAATTAGCCATAAATGTCTTACGATCAGCGATGTAAAAGGCGAACTCTTTTATGTTGTTTCCTGTTGCTGAGTAAACCTCTAGATAAGCATTGTTGTTGTCGCTTAATTTCTCAAGGGTGTCTTCGAGTTCGATCATTTTTCTGTTGGTTTCTGAAGATGGCATGCCGTTGTTTTCGGAGTCATCATACTTCCAGGATATGATAGTTAACCAAGGTAGCGTTTGACGGGTGCTGGCTGGTGGCGTGGCGTCGATAAATTTATAAATAACGGGACGGCCTTGGATATTCGCCTTGCCAACTGACCAGGTGCTACCTGCGAATGCCATAAATGATGCTCCGAATACGAGTATTGATGCGTAGAGGATGCGCATGGTTTGCTTAAGCGGCTCGCCGAGAAGGAAGTTGATGGGAGCGTAAAATTTCTGGTGAGCGGGTTGCATAAAAGTCCCTTTTAAACATTACTCATAGACTGAGTCATTAATTTCGGGCCCAGATCTGACGCTCCTCCAGGCAACCTACCACCCTAATCTGAAGTTCTCGTAGCGCTGGGCGTTTTTGTGTCAACGATAGGTGAAACAGACACAGTCACAGTTACGGTGCTGGTGGATAATCGGAGAAGTCGACATCACCAACACCGTCTCTACACTCCAACGTCATCTTGCCATCGGGCGCGCAGGCGTGAATTCCTACATTGCCAACCCATGCATTCATGCCAAAAATGCTTTTTCATACGCTCCAGATTTTTAAAGTATTTCCAAATTTGGAAAGCACTTCTATCTCCACAGCATCAGGACTGGTATCAGATCACAAAATTATCTCGGGGTAGCCATCGCCAGAGCCGTCGACGACGATCTGCCCACTTACCGCCTTTAATGCTAACCCTTGCACTCGACCGTTCGTAGCACCCAATCGGCGAATTGAAAAGACGGTTCTGGGCTTCGTGATCTCGATCTCTATGATCGCAGCGACGGTTTTCCCATTGAAATTTATGGGCTTTCCTTTAGTGCGCATAAATATCGAAGAGAGCGTTTCTTCCATTTTCAGTCCCCGGGATTTCTCAGGCCGTTTGAGTCAGCTTGGCCCAAGCGAGGTTAGCATCTCTATAGTTTACGGGTCTCATGAGCGGCTACTTTCGGCCGTTAGCGGCCTTTCCCAAATGGCGCCTTTTTGGCCCTGCTTACTCATGAACGTTCGTCGTTTTCAGCTCATCAAGCGTCATGCGCCGACGCGCAGGCGTAGCAGTCAATTTGTATCCCAAGCCGTCAAGAATCGTGACAACGTTACGAATCCCAATATTGCCAAGCTCCCAGGTTGAAGCGCAGTTCTAGCAAGGCTGAGCCGCCAAGCTGTTACTGACATTACGCCCCAGCACAAGCACGGTCACAAAACCGAAGCCCACCAGCACCGTCGCCAGGCTTAACAACACCGAGCTGCCCATCTGGTCGACGATCCGCCCGCCAAAGAACGAGCCCAAGGCAATAATCACCTGGAACAACGCGACGAACAGCGGCATGCCGCGTTCGACATCCTTGGGCGCTACAACAAACATCCAAATACTGGCGCAGGCCGGGAAGGCGCCGAAGGCGAAGCCCCAGAGTGCGATCAGCATCGCGGCGCCGGTCATGCCGGTGGCTAAGTAGGGGAACAGGGCGGTGCTGGTGCCGATCATCAGCGCGACCAGCAGCAGGGTGTGACGAACACTGCGGTTGGCGGCGAAACCGGCGAAAATATTGCCCATTACCCCAGCCACGCCAAAGAGCAGCAGCAGTGAGCCAATCGTCGGCCCGTCGAAGCCGGAACTGTATTTGAAGAAGGGCGCGACATACGTGTAGGCAGCAAAGTGCGCCAGGCCGATCAGCAACACAGCGATCAAGCCGACCCGCGCTTGTGGGTTGATAAACAGGGCCGGCAGGTCGCTGATGCGAATGGCCTTTTCCGGGTTGAGCCGGGGTAGCAGGAACACCTGCGCCAGTAACACCGGTATGCCCAGCAGCGCGGTAACCAGGAAGGTCATGCGCCAGCCCATCAGGCCACTGAGCCAGGTGCCGACGGGTACGCCCAGCACGGTGGCCAAGGTCACGCCCACCATGATAATCGACGTGGCCTGGGCAACGCCCACGCCCTTGGGGGCCAAGCGGCCGCTGAGGGCGATGGCTGTCGCCCAGAAACCGCCGATACTGATGCCCAGTAGTACGCGGCCGAACAGCAGCAGGCTGAAGTCGCTGGCGAAGGCCACGACCGAGTTGGCGATGATCATGATGAGCGTCAGGCCGATCAGAAGGTAACGGCGGTCCATGGTGCCAATGCTGACAGACAGGAAGGGGGCGGCGAGGGCGGCCATAATGCCGGGCAGGGTCACCATCAGCCCGGCGTGGCCGGCACTGATGCCCAGGTCACTGGCTACGTCGTTGAGTACGCCCACCGGCAGAAACTCACTGGTCACCAGGGCGAATGCACCCACGGCAACCGAGAGAATCGCCAGCCACTGCTGTTTGACACTCTGTTGACTATGTTCGGGTAGACCGCGAGGGGCGTGGCTGGCGCTTGGCATGGTGTTGGGTTCCAAGGGGAATGTCGCCTGAAGCCAGGCGGGGGAGAGGGGGAGAAACGGGAGGCGATTATAGGAATGGGTGTTGGCAACCCAATAGGCGAGCCGTTCGATAGTAATCATCAGTGCAATCGATGCGAAGCGCTTGGGCGCCATGGCGTGTGTCCGAGTATTACAATGGCGACTTTTCTGACGACAAGGATGTAGGCAGTGATGATAAAACGGCGACTTTCCCTGGGCTTCAGCCTTCTATGGCGTACGTATGTGGTGTATTTCATCTATTCCGGGGTGCTCGGACTGGCGTTCGGCCGGCTGGTGCTCATCAGCAGCGACTTCTTGCGGTTCGCGTCGTCAATCGCCCTGGGTTTGTTCGCGCTGCTGCTCGCAATCCTAGAGGCAGGATGCCGTATCAATGTGCGGCGGACGGTTGAAGCGCTCTCCGGCGCAATGGCGAACCTACGTTCTTCAACTCTCACGGGTGTTGGGCGCGCTGGCCATCTTGAACGGCCTGCTGGCGTTTTTTGCGCCGGGTGAGGTGTGGCTGTATTACAAGGGTTACGGCGGGCCACTGCTGTTTGCGGTGGGTGTGTTTGCTGTCGGGTGGACTCAGGCGACTCCGAGTGACGCAAAAGCGGGGGCAGAACAGGATTTTTCGAGTCGCTGAATTGTGGTCTGACCCCGTTTTTCCTCAGGATTTTTCGAGTCGCTGAATTGTGGTCTGACCCCGTTTTTCCTTGATTCACTGAATCGTAGTCTGAACCCTAGGCCCCACGGTCTAATTGACTCAGTGTCAATATTGACTGAAGCCAAACTGGAAACCGCATATCAGGCTCTCTATGCTGACCTGCCAGAATGGCACTTGGAGCGCAAAATATGCCTGTCACGCTCAATCAAAATTCCCCAGTCATGTTGGTCCTAGCTCAACAAAGCGACTTGGACGATCTTGTTGCCATTCGAATTGAGGCTATGCGTGAAAGCCTGGAGCGTGTCGGGCGATTTGATCCAGTACGCGCGCGCGAGCGGTTTATTAGCGGTTTTGAAGCTCGCAACACACGTTATATAAAGGTGTCTGGAGAGAAAGTTGGTTTTGTAGTGGTCCGGCATCACCCCAATGAATTCTTGCTCGAGCACTTATATGTAAAACCGAGCGCACAAGGATCAGGGATAGGCTCTGCAGTGCTTACTCAGATTTTCAAAGAGGCGGATGCGGCTGTACTCCCTATTAAAGTTGGTGCTCTCAAAGAGAGCGCCTCTAATCGCTTTTATACCCGCCATGGCTTTCAAATCGTCGAAAGCAGCGAGTTCGACAATTATTATGTTCGTCAGAACGTTCCGGCCGCTGGCCCGGTTTGCTAGCTGGATGTGGTGCCCCTCGACGTACGTTTTTGCGCACTCTGGGTCGGAACCAGCCAGCGTTTAACACTCGCGATGTCGCGTTCGCTAAAGACATGGCTGGCTCTGTAGGGGTTACCGCATAAGAATCGCTCGTTTACCTCAAAACTTGCAAAGCCCCCTACCGAGATCGCGCGCATCGGAGTCAGGCCAAGGCTCGAACGCCGTTCGCTCCGTCAGATTCTGCACCGTGCGGCCATCAAGCACCGGGTACTTGCGCTTCAAGGCAGGCACAGTCGTGCCCGCGTTGTTGACGTTAGACAGGCAGAAGGTCAGGGCATTGGCGGCGAAGTCGCCGATGTAGGCGGTCTCGCCCGCTTTCACGCTGAAGATCACCGGGTTTGCCCGGGGCTGCGTTTCGCCACGGTAAAATCGGTAGTTCCATTGGTAGATTTCATAGTTGCCCGCAGGCACTTCGTACATGAAAAGGTTACCCAGCAGGTTTGGCGACGGTTGATCGTCTTCGGCGTTCATCGTGTCCAGCGGGACGGTGGTGTACCGCTCGCCGACTTTACGGATATGCACCATCAGGCCATGGGGTTGCGTCAGGAAGCCTTCAGTAATGGAGCCAACGATGATGGCTTTGGTCGGGTCTGGCGGGCGGGTGCCGTCATAGCGTCCCGTGGTGCATCCGACCAGCAGTGTAGAGAGGGCGACAGCCGCAAAAATGGCCTTGGGTTTCCATGACATCACGTGGGTCTATTCCTTTATTAAAAGTGGTTTCAGCGTTTGCGCGGCCTGGAATGATACGCGAGGTTTTCCAGGCGCCTCCAACGTTGAATTGAGCATCCTGTCTTCTTCAGTTGCGAAACGACTTCGCCAGAAACTCGCTGATCAACCCCACAACCTGCCCATGAATCACCTCACGCGACCGAGCACCTTCGCCTTCCCCACAAATAATCCCATCGCCCGGCACGTCTGCTTCGAGCAATTTCACAGCGCCCGGTTTGCAGATCGACATAAAGCTGAAGTGGCAGGCGTCGCTGATCTCCAAGTACTGTGTCGACGCTTTTGGCAAACGCCGGGCCATATCGGCAGACTCCAACCATGTACGCCAATGAAATTTTGCCCACCTATCATTCAGGCGACGTACTGGTCAGCATCGAGGCGCAGGTCAACGGCGGTATCGGCCCGCAACGAACCGGCTCGACACTGATCATCAAGACCTGACTGGAGAAGCACATGTCCGAAATTATCCAACTGGTCATTGCCCTGGTGCTGTTCTTTCTGCTCGATCGGTTTCTCGAGTCGTATCTGCTTCGCAAGTGGCTAGGGGTGCTGCTGGTGGTGGGTGGCGCGGTTGGCTGCGTTGCGGCAAGCCAAATCCGCTTGTTAGGGGTTGATCTGGGATTGCTGTCGATCTTTGCCGTTGCGCTGGGGGTGGGGTTGTTCCTGAAACGGCGGCGGTTTGAGCGGGTTGGTTGAAGGGGGAGGCGTTTGCGCGCATTCAGCGCCCCTAAGCCCTGACCTGAAAACCAGGGTCATTGGCAAAAAAGAGGACGGATATATTTTTCCAGGTAAATAAATCCGTCTCTTTTTCGGTCCAGCCTACTCGCGATGGCATCGACGCCATTCCGAATGTGTCCCAAACCTCTCTTGGCATTTACCCGCGCGGTGTCGCTTTTTAAGCTTGCTGAAACGTTTCATCGAGTTTATAAAGCGGGTACAACTCCAACAAAGGCTGCGGCCATGACCCCGCTCAAACTCGTTGTTGCCCTCAGCGCACTGTCCGCTGCCTCCCACGCCATGGCCTGGGATTATGTTCTGCTCGACACCGACAGAGCCGCCCAAAACTGGCAGATCACCAGCCAGCAACTGGGCATAAAAACCGATAAACCCTTCAGCGTTACCCTGCGCACCTTGCACGGCGGTCGGCAGGAGGGCGTCAGCATCGTCGACATTGATAACGGCACGATGAAACTCTCGGTAGTGCCGACTCGCGGAATGAACGTCTTGCAGGCCTCGGTCGGCAATGTGCGGATGGGCTGGGATTCGCCGGTCAAGGAAGTGGTCAATCCGTCCTTTATCGAACTCAATGGCCGCGGTGGCCTGGGCTGGTTGGAAGGTTTCAATGAGCTGGTCACCCGCTGCGGATACGAATGGGTCGGCCACCCTGGCGTCGACAACGGCGAAATGCTGACCCTGCATGGTCGAGCCGCCAACATTCCTGCGAACAACGTCACCCTGCACATCGATGAAAAGCCACCGTACGCCATCACCCTGCGTGGCGAACTGAAAGAGCAGGCGTTCAAGAAGGTCGACTTCTCCGTCGCGACCGAACTGGTCACCCAACCTGGCAGCGTAGTGTTCGCCCTCAACGACACCCTAACCAACAACGGCGACTATCCGAAGGAATACCAGGCGCTGTATCACAGTAACTTCAGCACCCCGTTCCTGGAGCAGGGCGCTCGTTTCGCCGCACCGGTGAAACAGGTGTCGCCGTTCAACGACAAGGCCAAGGGCGATCTGCCCGACTGGCAAACCTACCGCGCACCGACCAAGGACTACGACGAAACGGTTTACAACGTGGTGCCGTATGCCGATGCCAACGGCGATACGTTGACCGTGTTGCATAATAAGGCCGGCAGCCTGGGCGTTTCGGTCGGCTTCAATACTCAGACGCTGCCCGTGTTTTCCCTGTGGAAAAACACCGATACCCAAGGCCAGGGCTATGTCACGGGGCTGGAGCCGGGGACAAGTTTCTCCTACAACCGCCGTTATCAGCGGCCACTGAACCTGGTACCCACCATTGGGCCGAAGGAACACAAGCAGTTCCGCATCAGCTACAGCTTGTTGGCGGATAAGGCGGCTGTGGATAAGGCCTTGAAGCAGGTGAGCGAGATTCAGGGTGGACGGGAGACTGAGGTGCGGCAGACGCCGTTGGTTGATCTGACCAAGGAGTGAGATCGGCTAGCGCATTGTCGGCCGATGGTGAGTATGGGTTGCCCTTACCTGGTTGAGTCAGGCAAGGGGAATGCCCATACACCGTTCAAGCCCTACGCGCAGTCAACAACACCGTCGCCGCCGCCGACAACAACCCCGCGCAGCAGCAATTGAAAATGCGCTTGCCCCTTGGCTCGGCAAACCAGCGGCGCATATGCAGGCCCATATACGCGTAGGCGCTGATGGCGACCCATTCCAGTGCCAGGAACATCGCGCCCAGCAGGGCAAATTGCGCCGTGATGGGTTGGCCGGGCACCACGAATTGTGGGAGGAAAGCGGTGAAGATAAGGATGGCTTTCGGGTTGCCCGCCGCCAGCAGAAACTCCTGGCGCGCCAAGGCCCATAAGCCGACTGTATTCGTGGCCGTTTCCGCCTCCCTTTGCGGGTCTGCGCGCCACCGTTGATAGGCCAGGTAAAACAGATACGCCGCGCCGAGAATCTTGATCCCGTAGAACAACAACTCCGACGTTTGCAGCACCACCGCCAACCCGGCGGAGGCGAGGGCGATCATGCCGGCGAAGGCCAGTAAGCGGCCAAAAGCGGCCATTGCGATGATGCAGTACGATGCACGCATACCGTTAGATCACAGGGGCTAATCCATGGAATTCCATGGTTTCGTGTTCGGGCACATCGAGGTTGAGATTCACGACCGTGCATACGATCTGCATAACTTCTACCAAGCCAGCGCCATTAATTAGGACATCGTGGATCGGTCGGTTGTACTTAGCTTTACTCGACGGAGTGACGCTTGGGTGCCGCCTGAAGAAGCACGCAAGATTACTATCAGCTTCCATGAGGTTGACTACTTTTCAGCGAGTGGCCGGGATGGAAAACCGGTTGACAGTGACGGTAATATTCTTCATTCGATTGGTGCGGTGGAGTCAGGTGCTGAGACACAAACCTTCTACCTCACAGATAACATTCAACCAGATCATCACCTTGTCATGCGCTTCGAGTCTGGTCTGACATTACGAGTACAGGCCGCTGAAGCACGTTGCGAAATCGTTTGCTGAGCGGCACATAACTAGGGCCCTCGACGTCTGATGTGGGTCGATTTCTGCCTGTCACGATGGGCCGAAATCGACTCAAAGTGGCCTGTCACGCGTCGATAAAACTAAGATGATTTACCCGGTCAGAAGATGTTATCTATATGGCAACTGGGAAGGAGAAAATGATGAATGGAAGAATTAAAGTTGCCCTGATATTTGGCCTGTTACTTTCTTCGTCAAGTGTTTTTGCTGGTTGTATAGGCTATACGGGCCCCGGTGGTCCTTGCTCAACAGGACCCGGTGGTGGTCTCTCAACAGGGCCTGGCGGTGGGCTTTCAACAGGACCTGGTGGTGGTCTCTCGACTGGCCCAGGTGGAGGCCTCTCTACAGGGCCTGGTGGTGGCCTCTCAACAGGACCTGGTGGAGGTCACTCGACTGGCCCAGGTGGAGGCCTCTCTACAGGCCCTGGTGGTGGTCTCTCAACAGGGCCTGGCGGCGGACTTTCTACTGGTCCCGGTGGCGGCCTCTCAACGGGCCCTGGCAATAATTGGCGTCCCGTACCTACTGGGCCTGGTAATAACTGGCGCCCTGTGTCCACGGACTCTGATGACTAATCAGTCCGTAATCGTTTTACGATGACAGCTTCTTGCCATTTTCTGTCCGTCGCCACCGGCAGCTTTTGGCCGAAAGCGGGCTTATCAAGCCCTGCCCATTTCCTCGTGCCAGGCATCGACGAGTTGGCTCCGCTCGCTCCACACCAAGCTCGCCACTTCTTGAATGATGTCGGCGAGCGACTCAACGTCCACACCAGTGGCTTCCAGACAAGCCAACCGACCTCTTGACCAATCGATAACGCTGCACTGAGGATATCTTTCAAGTAGCGCAGCCAGCACTTGCTGCGGATCCTCATTAGCACCGTACATAAAGTCAAAGTACGGCGCCTCCGACCCCTGAAACGGGTATAGCGACACCCAGCCATTGGCGGAATCGACGAAGCACAGCGTGACGTATCGGTACGCCCATTCAGATCCACCCTGCTTGATGCTGCGAAGCACGTCTACGAGCGGTTAGTTTTCGCAGAAACGGATGCATGCGGCTCTTGAGCCAGACTCCAAAATCGCGTCGGGTTTGGCTGAATGCGCAGAACCCTTATCGTCTCTCGTCATGATTCACCGCGTGCGCTCGCTTTTCGTAACGTTATGAGCGTTTGGCACCTTGCCGCCACTTCCGGGGTAGCCTCGGCGAGCGTGGTCAGTACTTGATACATCTCCTGCGCGTCTGGAAATGGGTATACCTCCAGGGCCATGGCAACGATCAGCTTGCGGGTATCCTGGCCTTCTCTGAGCCACGCCTCGACCTCCCGCATCATTGCCGTACCGTTGTCGTTTGTTTGCCAAGCCAACAGATCGAACAGTTCGGCAACCAACCCTTCGGGCACTGTTCGGGGTGTTTCCTCGAACAGGCGATTAGCTAAGTCACGCTCGCCAAATACGCTGATCACGTCACGCACGGCGGCAAACGCCTGGGTGTATTCGGCTGCATTGCGCTCAATCGTAATGATGTCGAGCGCTTGTTGTAGCGATGGGTGCATCGGGACACTCTATGGTTTTGCGGCCGTCGTTTGATCATTCGGGCATACGAATCAGTATTTAGCACAGTCAAACGTCTGAGTAGTGAAAGGTGCTGCTTGGACTTTCACTTTGTCTAGCAACTCGATTGCAATACTAACGCTTCGAGCGGGCGAGTCACCTTTATCGGGCTTGCGCTGGTTCCGCGCTTTCATTGCCCGATGGGTTGATTGTATCGATCCTGGATGCGCTCCAGCTCGCCCGAGTGGCGCAGCTGCTCCAGGGCGTGGGCCCAGGAGGCTACCAGTTCGTCGTCACAGTCGCGGCTGAAGGCGATGTACAGCGATGAGCGATAGAGCTCGACGGGAATCTGCCGCAGCGTGCCGGGGGCGATGTTCAACTGACGGCTGTAGTAAGCCACCCCCGCAGCGGTGTCGCCGATGATGATGTCGGTGCGCCCAGCTAGCAGCATGCGATAGAGCTGCAGGCTCTCGGTTGCAGTTTTTTCGAGGTTGTTGAAGCCCCGCGACTGCAGAGTCTCGGGTATTAGGCCGGCATGTCTCGTCGTGATCTGTGGGGCGTGCAGTAGCTGCTCTAAGGAATTCACCGGCTGCTTCGCATTGGCTAACTGATAGGGGTAAATGGACTCTTCCACGATCGGTCCGACCCACTTGTATAACGGTTCGCGCTCCGCCGTGCGGAATAGGGAATACATTATGGTCTTGGGCCGGGTCTTCAATGCGTGGGTGCTTCGCATACTGGGCAGCAGCACCACCTCAAAGTCATCCCCGGTCAGCGCCATTATGCCTCGAACGATCTCCGTGGCCATGCCGGTGAGCTGATTGTTCTCCTGGTAGTTGTACGGCGCCCACTCTTCAGTAACGACCTGATACTGCTCGGCCCTGACGGGAGTGCCAAGTAATAGACAGAGCAGCGCGGCAGTAAGTGTCGAATGTTTCACGTGTTCTGCCTGGTAGGCTGTGCGGTGATCAAGGGTGGATTTGATTAAAAGGGCGAAATCAGTATAGACCCTGATACACGTCAAACGCCTGATGCAGTCCCGTAAACCGTCAACACGGCGATTGATACATACGCACCAGTACGCAGGGCGCAGGTTTCTCAAGGGCGTTTAGCGGATTGCCTCTTATCGGTATCGGTTGGGACACGTAGTGACCGTCCGGTTCTGGCCGATTTCTACCGGTCACGCCAGGCAGAGACCGGCCAGAAGCGGCCGCTCAATGGTGTCTATTAAAACCGTGGTGTTCATCTCCTGACGGACCTCGGTTTAGGACATGGAAACGTCTACGAAATTGTCGGCGATTCAGGTGGTGCCGGTTATGGTTTTAAACATAGTTGCGTCCTACGTGACATGGTGGAGTAAAAAGCAGCAGTCAACTGGAGAAAAACGCTGACCATCTATCACCGAATAGAGCGATGCATAGGCCTGCCAGCATCACTATCGAACCGCCCAACTTGACAGGAGAGACCGGTCTTTCAACTGTGCCCATAAGTCCAAAATGATCGATAACCAGTGACGAAGTAATCTGTCCGGCGATAGCGAGTCCCAGTAAGACTGACAGACCGATTTTGGGTGCAAGCACCACGTAACTGAGCAGCGCACTCGCACCGAGCAGGCCGCCCAGCAGGCTCCACCAGGGCTGGGCAGGTATCGCTGCCAGCGAGGTCACTATCCCGCCCCGCATCAGTGAAAAGAGGCCAAGACACAGCGCACCGGCAGTAAAAGAGAATAGAGCCGCGGCTACGGAATCGCCTCCAACACCTTTAGCCAACTGACCGTTCAACGTCGTCTGCAGGGTAATGCCCAGCCCTGCGCCGATTGCCAGCAGGTAATAGACTGCGCTCATCTCGTACCTCCTTACTGGGCCGATTCCAGCGGCGCAAAGGTCTCGGCAAAAATGTCAGGCTGGTAGCCTGCAGCCGCAAATAGATGCTGACGGGATTCGTCGATCGCCTCACGGAGTCGATTGCTGTCCACGCCCAGTACCTTGCCGTTCCGCTTGACGATGCGTCCGCCAATCATGACCGTGTCAACATTGCTGCGTTCGGCCGCGTGTACCACCGTGCCGTATGCATTGCCTGACGGGTAAAGGTTTATGTCCTGCGCATTGATAAGGATCAGGTCGGCCTGTTTTCCGGGGGCCAGACTGCCGATTTTGTCCTGCAATCCTGCACAAGCGGCGCCGTCCGTAGTGGCGGCTTTCAGCAGACTATGCGCCGGCAGTGTCACCGGATGATGCTCTGATCCGCAGCAGCGCTGCTGGTGCATGCCCATGACGCGCTGCAGGTAAAACGCCACCCGCATCTCCATGAACATGTCGCCACTGTAGGATGTCTCGTTATCCACGCTCAGTCCTGGGCTGATACCGTGACGCAGGGCCGACTGCATGGCGAACATTCCATCTTCGATGCCGTAGTGGGCATCTGAGCGCGGACACACGTTGACACGCACGCCAGCCTCACGAAGGATTTTCCATCCTGCGTCCGGCAGTGCGGTGCAGTGGTTGAAGATGTTATCGAGGCCCAGCAGTCCTTCCCGATGCAGCCCTTCCAGCTCAGCTGCCATTTCTCCCCCAAAAAATTCGGTGATGATCGGCAGTCCCAGGCGTCGAGCTTCAGCCCACAATTCAGGTTCCAGCTGTGCCATCACCGCCAGCGAGACCAGCGTGTTGTCGCCGTTTTTGAAGTATTTTTCCTGCAGTCGCTCCAGGTTGCCGGGCCAGTGGGCTTTGTCCCATTCTCCGGACACTGGCGCACCGGAGGCGTGTACGGACCGGATACCTGCGTCAAGCAGCGCCTCGATCGCTGCGTCGGAGTGCGCGCCGGTGCGGCTGTTGTGCGAGTTATCAACCACGGTGGTGATGCCGGCGTCAATGCAGCCCAATGCGGTCAGCAGGTTGCCGATATACATGTCTGCCGGGCGATAGTATTTGGCAAACGAGTAGTGCGTTGCGTTGCAGTAGTCTTCAAGCGTTGCGGCATTCGGATTAAGCCGACGCAGTTGCCCCTCCCAGGAGTGGCGGTGCGTATCGACCATACCCGGCATGGCAATCATGCCGGCTGCCTCGATAACCAAGGCGTCGCCGGCCTCGATGTTTTCATGGATGGTCTTGATGGTGCTGCCTTCGATAAGGATATCGCCGCGCACCAGATTGCCTATATCACCGTCCATGCTCAGAACAGTGGCTCCGCGGATAACGGTACGGGCGGCCTGCGAGGCCGGGGGTTGCACGATATTCCGGTTGTATTCAGTCATTTTCAGTTCACCTTTTCAAATGCAGTGAGAAAAAGGTACGGAAAGTGATACTCCGGAAAAAGGGGGTTAAACTGTTTTAATTATTCAGCAATCACGAACAATAATGTTCCCCCGGTTGCTGTTATCGGGCGGATGAAAAAATCATGGATCGTATCCAGGCAATGCAGGTTTTCGTCCGTGTGGCAGAGGCGGGGAGCTTTATTCAGGCTGCGCAAACGCTCTCCTTGCCGGCCTCGACGGTGACCAGCAGCGTTAAAAGTCTTGAAAAGTATCTGCAGGTGCGCCTGTTGAATAGAACAACGCGGCGGGTCAGCCTGACGCCTGAGGGCGCACGGTATCTGGCGCAATGCCGGGAAATACTCGAGCTGATCGAGCAAACGGAATCCAGCCTGACGGAGGGTGCAAAACGGCCGCAGGGTCGTTTGCGGGTGGATATGCCTGGCGGCATTGCACATTTTATCGTCATGCCAAACTTGCAAGACTTTTACCGGCGCTACCCGGATGTCTACCTGATGATAGGCGTCAATGATCGGCAGGTGGATCTCGTTCAGGAGGGGGTAGATTGCGTCATTCGCACAGGGGAACTCAATGACTCAACGCTCGTTGCGCGACCCCTCGGACGATTTCGCTGGGTGACGTGTGCTTCTGCGGCCTATCTCAGCACGAACGGTATTCCGCAGACCCCGCAAGACTTGTCTCATCATCGGGCCATCCATTATTTTTCAGGAAGCGCCAGGCGGGCGGCTGAAATGTGCTTCGTCCGCGGCACTGAAAAAATCTCCGTCCCGGTCAGCGGCGTTGCGGCCGTGAATGAGACGGGACTCTACATAAAAATGTGTCTTGAAGGATTCGGCCTGGCGCAGCTTGCTGAGAAAGTGGTCTCTGAGCATCTGCTCGAGGGGCGGCTGATCGAGGTTCTGGCGGACTGGCAGCCCGCGTCCGTGCCGGTAACCTTGCTCTATCCGCATCAGCGTTTTCTTTCACCCGCCGTGCGCGTATTTGCTGACTGGATAGCCGAGCTAGTTCGCGACGGCGATTCGGCAATTTGCTGATTAGGAGACGGATCCCTTTCTCCTGACTCATAAACACCGATTCAGCTCAGCGATGAACAGGTTCGAGTGGAATGTTTCGCCCGGCCATCATGAATCGCCCGCGCATTTACCGCGATTCTCGACAAGTAATCACTGCAAACCAGCGCAGCAGCCTAGATCGAAGCTCGCGGCGCCATGTGCGTTTTCGCTGCCGCATAAAGCGGCATCAACGCTACTTGAGTTGCAGTTTCGCTAACCGCTTTGAACGCTCGTTGATGATTTGATGACGGCGATGATCCGTCATTTTTTTCCAGCCGCGAATTTCCTCCAAGGTGCGCAGGCAGCCTACGCAAAGAGTGGTCTTGCCATCGAATTTACAGACTTCGGTGCAAGGGGATTTAAGCGCCATTACTCAGACCTCTGCCTCTGGGCGCACTTCAACCGTGAGATGGGACAGCCCTTTGAATTGGGCGAGGTGCTGATGGTAAAACTGCGAGGTGCGATCCGACTCGCGTGAGACGACCGAAACTACCGCTCCGAGATGTCCGGGGCCGAGCCGCCAAACATGCAAATCCACTAGTTTGTCACCGGCCTCGTCAATGACTGTTCTGATTTTGCCTTCAATCCGAGTGTCTGCACTGGCATCCACCAGGATCGCACCGGTCTGGCGTATCAGACCGTAGGACCAGTTGGCGATCACCAGTGCCCCAACGATACCGGCCAACGGGTCCATCCACAGCCAGCCAAACGCCTGGGCCAACAGCAGGCCGACGATGGCCATCACCGACACGGCCGCGTCTGCAATCACATGAATGTAAGCCGCCCGCATATTGTGGTCGCGGCTATCGACTTCATGGTCGTCGTGAGCATGCTCTGTGAATTCGACGATCTGCTCACCAGAGGGCAGATTAACGGCTACTTTGAAGCCATGCGGCTCCGGAATGTCGCTGGTGGATTCCAGAAAGCCAGCTTTCTGCATAAAGTTGAACACTTGCCGTGAACCGTCCTGGCGTATCGTCGTAACGCTGACCTCACCTGCCGAGAGCAAGGGGCCTGAGCCTTCGCTGGAAAGGCGAAATACAGGTGGAACACCCTCTTCGAAGATCGACAGTTCGAACACGCCCTCAGAAGTGACAATACGCTGCATCTCTTCATGATGATCATCATGGTCATCGCCTTCGGCATGCCCATGACTGTGTCCATGGCTGTGTCCATGGCTGTGACCGTGGTCATGCCCATGATCTGCACCGCTCAGCAGCCATGCACTGGCAATATTCACGGCCAAACCGACGACGGCGATCGGAATCGCTTCGCTGAAATGGATGGGGACCGGAGACAGGAAACGGGAAACGGCTTCGTAGCCTATCAGCAATGCGATCATCGCGAGAATGATGGCGCTGGTGAAGCCCGCCAGATCACCCAATTTGCCGGTGCCAAACACGAACCGCCGATCATTGGCGTATTTGCGCGCATAGGTGTAGGCCAGTGCAGCGATCAGCATGGCGCCGGCGTGTGTGGACATATGCAAGCCATCCGCAACCAGTGCCAGGGAACCGTACAGGTTCCCGCCGATGATCTCGACCAACATCATCGCCGTGCACAGCGCAATCACCGCCCATGTCTTGCGCTCATTTTTTTCATGGCCTGCGCCTAGAAAGACGTGGTCATGACCGACATTAAACGGTGCTTCGTACAGGTTAGTCATATTGAGTTCACTTGAAATAGCTGCGGACGATTTCGATCAGTTGCTCTTTGGCATCATTCGGCTCCTTGCCGTCAGCAAAATCCGCATCAATCAAATGCGTGCGGATATGGTCCTCCAACACCACGGTCAAGAGACCATTCATGGCCCCCGGCAACTGGTGATTTGCTGTAGTGCTCGATCGCTTCGAGCTGCCCACGCATGCGACTGACACGATCCAATAGCTTTTTCTTGTCCTGGATGGTGTGACTCATGATTGCACCTTGAGATCAAAATATACCATAGGGGGGTATAGTATAGGCTAAATGATCGTAGCGCGTGCACACCATGGCTTTCTGATTTCTGACAGACGCAAGAAAAAACCATCCAGGTGTTTTTTTGGGACGGAGGCGATTTAACGGGGCACTCGTTATACGACCGCCCCGGCCTTAGTGGCTTTCAGGTACTCCAGGGGCCGCTTTTGGCCGATATCTGCCTGTGCTGACAGACAACTCTGGGTCGACTTCTGTCGGTCACAATAGGCCAGGGCGGGGAAGAAGCAGTCGTTCGTCTTTCCCCCAAGCGCCGGTGCTACGAGCGCTGTCCTCTTGTCTTTCCTCCAAGCCCCGCGCTACCCTCGACACTGCTAAACACCGTTCGCAAAAGGAATTGCTGCAATGGTGTCTAACCGTTTTTACTTCGGCCCTCCTCGTAAACACTGCACTCCAGAGCGACAGCGCACGTTCGCCCAAAAATGTTATGCACCCGTTGATGTCTATTTATTGTTAGGCATTTTTATCCGACCTACGCGGGATCCATGTGAAGAAAGCAAAAGCGATTACCAAAAAGAAATCATCCGGCCGAGGCTTTGAGATGTCCTCGTTTTGTGGGTGGGATGGAGAGATTTTAGTTCTGAACATACTTGGAACGCCGAGCGCCAAAAAGGATGCCATCGGCAAGGCGAAAGGAAGCCAACTCAAGATTAGCGTCACCGCCGCCCCGGTAGCAGGCAGGGCGACTGACCACATGGTTAAGTTTCTCGCCCGAGAGTTTGACGTCTCGGTTTCTGACATCACGGTTGTGTTCGGTCGTTTTAATTTGAACAAGCAAATGCGTATAAGGGCGCCCGGAAGCTTACCTGCCGTAGTGGCCAAGGCCCTGTCAGAAGCAGAAAACACCTGACCATTCGCTACGGGCGCGATGCCGCCTAATGAGCCGTCCTGCTGCCGCTGTATCCGCCGCGACCTCGCCGGAAGGGTGGGGTAGGGTCAAGAACGTGAAGGTGTGGCTCACGCGACGTCCTTGTAGCAAATCGTAGATGAGCGAATGGTGGTATTTGGCTGTTGTAAGCGGATGGTTAGGCAGAAGGACGCGGGGGCTAGACCTCGACTCAGTAGGGCATAAACGTGGCTTGGTCCTTATTCGTTCTGAGCCCTATTCGTCCCGAAAAAACGCGGTGTTGGTGTTTGAGGCGCAACCTCAATGACGCGGTTCGGCAACACCTCGCGCATCCCGCCGTCTTGAGAATGCCGTTCAAGCCCGACGCGCCATCAGCAACACCGCCGCCGCCGCAGACAACAACCCCGCGCAACACCGATTGAATATCCGCTTGCCCCGTGGCTCGGCAAACCAGCGGCGCATGTGCAGGCCCATATAGGCGTAAAGGCTGATGGCGATCCATTCCAGCGCCAGGAACAGTGCGCCGAGCAGGGCGAACTGTGGGGTGATGGGCTGGCCTGGCACCACGAACTGCGGGAGGAAGGCGGTGAAGATCAGGATGGCTTTCGGGTTGCTTGAGCGCAGCTTGATGCCACCAGCTTGGACGGGCTCTTTTCGGTGGATTACAGCCGTTCACAGCCACAACATTAATTAAACGAGTACTTATAGCCGAGCATACGCGGCTTCAAAATCGCCGAGAGCTTGGTTCACCTTGTAGCGAAGCATCAGCGACGCGGAAAGCCTCACCATCGCCTCGAACAGGACATGCCCTGATTTAATCTCACACTGACCGACGCAACTCCCTCCATGGCCTCCAGGCTTATAAGCGTAGACAGTGTAAAAAACCCTATCAGGCTCGCGATTCAGTCCCGCCGAAAGATGAGTGACAGAGCTCTCTGTCACAACGAGGTCAGGGAGTGAAAACTCCAATACATCATCGAATGGAATGAACATAGCTGAAGCGGACATCACGAATAGGCTCGCGATGTCCAACGCCTCTTCAACATTTTTAAGCTCAGGCGTTGCGTACTCGTGCTCGAGAATATTTCGCATGTCGACAACTTTACGCAACAGACTTGGCGCCAATAACCCAAGCACCCTTAGCCGTTCGATCTTCTTCGGCACGTTCCATCGAAGTGAGGGATAGCCGAAAGAGATCAACAACTGGTCAAACTGAGAGACAATGGCGCGTTTTGCATTGGTCGTTGCATTGACAAGAGCCGCCAAACCGCCCCGTTCAAAATCATTCTCCGCCAAGGTCAAAAATTCGACTGGTGAGATTTTCAGCTCAGTCATTTCGAAACCACCACCGCCCAACGCTACCCCACATTTGCTCATGTCGAATCCATGAGCGAGGCAAAACTCTTTAATATCCATTGATTCGCCCCTGTTTTTATTTATACCAAATCACCGATAGTTACCTGTCAGTAGGTTTAATATTACCCATCATGAGGCTTGCCTGAGCCTAGCTTGATGCCTTCATTCATGGATAAGCCGCTTTTTGAACCATAATGGAAGTTCACTGCATACGGCCAGCCTCACACAAGTGAGGCGCAGAAAAGTGAGCTAACATAAAATTATGGAATTTACTTACCGGCTTTCGCTCTGCTGTTCATACATTGCTCTTATTTCTTTATAGAGTGATTTACGCTTTTCTACAATGTTGGTTCGGTACGTCTCCAAGTCAGCTTCCTTCAGAGATTTATTTCCCTGCCAAGCTGCTCGCCTAAAAGTTCTAATGTAATCGCCGTACTCGCGTAAAAGCTCTTGAGCCTTGGCGGAACCAAAGACTATTAACTTTCCCTCGGCGCTTGCAAGTTGGTTGAATTTATCAAATAAATTTTTCTCGGATGCCTTTATCCTTCCTGGAAGGTCGGCTGGTATTTTTTTATCACCGCCTGAGTATCTAACGTGTTCAATCATGTAGGCCCAATATATAAGTACTGCAGAAGAGAAATCCTCTATTTGAGCTGCTATCTCCTCAATCAGCTCTTGACGTCTTTTAAACTTTGTTTTCGATAATTCGTTTTTGTGTTGTAGTCGGGTAATCATGTAGGTTAAAAAGCCGGAGATTAATGCTCCAAGACCTATTTTTACTATTGTGTCGATAATGCTAAATAAGTTTGCATCCATGCTGTATCTCGATTTAGTCAAAGGGAGTGATAAGTAGGTCGCCAGAAAACGCTGTCAGGAACGTATACTGCTCAAGTTGAAATGATATCTTAAAATTTTTGATTTGCCATCATCAAACATGCTGTTCGATAGCTTAATTCTTAGCCGCAAATGGCCGCTTTCGACCACAATCACTAGCTACTGCTGGAGAGTTCGACGCAGAGATGGTGAGACTTTACTGATTAAGCAGTCGCCGCCGAGGAACCAAGTTACAGAGATTTTTCCGCCATCTGCAAGAGTTCTCAGTACGTGTTCAATCAAAAACGGTTTGAGATGTAGATGGCTTTTTATCTGGGAAAGGTGTCTAAGGCCATTATTTATAATGGCGGAGGTGACTGAGCGAAACGCAACATCGTAGTCATTCACATGGTCACGAGCATACAATTCAAATCCCGCATTAGTTAGTGATATGGACGGTATTTCTCCTCCAAGAAAATGCTGGAGTTCAAATGTTCCGTGCTCACCGAGCACCTCGATGGACTCTCTGAGTTGATGTTCTGGCATGACCAACTCGCCATTTTTGTAAAAGGCCGAAATTTCTATATGCCTAGAGCCGGTTCTCAATGCGAACTCGCATGCAAGCTTGCAAACTAGACTGTCTACGTTGTTGTGCCCCGCGACACCTGAGCCAAAGTTGCTCACGTATGCTGGTGGCTTGCCCAGAGCTGGTTTATCCGAAACGCCAAAAATCGCAGCGATGATGCGTTCAAGGCTAGGTTGATATGAAGCTATATCGCTAATACTCTCCCATAGCGTTGATTTTAAAACCTCAGGAACTTCGCAGTCATCGATGATGACCGGAATTAATTTGCTGCCAGTATTAATTCGCTTCACGCATGCAGCGTCTAGTTCATGTTTAACCCACGGCTTCGCAACGCTATTTTTTGATAGCACAACTATTACTGCTTGCGCATCCTTGATCCCCTCTTCAAATATTTTAGTAATCAAGCTATCGCCAGGTAGCATTTCCCACTTGTCAAGCCATGCATCAACTCCATTGGCTCTTAACTGCGCTGCAAAGCCCAGTACAAATCTATCCTTATCTTCGCTCGCATGGCTTACAAATACTTTGGGAGACATATCCATTCTCGGGTTTTGATGATCGTAGATTATGAGCATAGCTGCTTTGACTCTGCCACCTCATCGTATCGACATAGGTCTACCGTGAATTTTCATATTACCCATCATCAGGCTTGCCCGCCGCCACCAAAAACTCCTGACGCGCCAGCGCCCATATTCCCACCTTGGCCGTAATCGATTCGTCCTGCATCTGCTGGTCGGCGCGCCACAGCTGAATCGCCAGATACAACAGATACGCCGCCCCGACGATCTTGATCGCGTAGAACAACAACTCCGACGTTTGCAGCACCACCGCCAACCCGGCGGAGGCGAGGGCGATCATGCCGGAGAAGGCAAGCAGGCGGCCGATGCCGGCGAGGCAGGCAGTGCGGTAGCCGTAGCGCGTGGCGTTGCTGACGGACAGCAGGTTGTTTGGGCCGGGTGCCATGTTCAGGGCAAAGCAGGCGGGGAGGAAGAGGGCGAGGGTGGTGAGGTCCATGGCGACTCCGGGCTCTGGCGGGGAGGGTCGAGGATAAAGGGGCTTGAGGAGGTAGGGCAATTCCATGCCCTAAAGCTTGACCGGTCGCCGTCGCCCCAGCTCAACCCCTCATGCCAAAAAGCTGTTCATGGTCCTTTCTGGCAGGCTGCCAACGGTAGCGTCACCACAAACTCACTTCCTTTTCCGTTCCCCTCGCTCATTCCCGTCACAGTCCCCCCGTGTGCTTCAACCAACTCTCGAACGACCGTCAATCCAATACCCAGGCCGGCACCGTTGAAACCTATGGCGTGAGTGTCTTGAACATAAGGGTCAAAAATAAACGGCAATGCTTGCGCCGTAACGCCAATGCCATTGTCGGAAATAGTCATTGTCAAAACACTGCCGTCTACGGTTACACAGAGTTTGATTCTGCCGCCGACTGGCGTGTATTTGGCTGCATTGGCCAGAAGATTGTGGAGAATCTGCGCGAGACGCCCCTGGTCGCCATTGATCATCAAAATGCCATCGGGCAGATCGACGTCGAAATGCTGCTGTTGTGCAATCATGAGCGGGCGACAGGCATCAATTGCACCCTCAAGAATCTGCATCATGTCGACATCGCGGCGATTGATTCGCAGCTTGCCGGTGCTGGCGCGCGAGACATCCAGCAGATCATCGACCAGTTGTGAAATATGCTGTACCTGGCCCTCGATCAACTCACGCATTCGCGGCAGTTGCTCGCTGGGCAGGCGCACCATCCGTTCTGCAATCAAACTGATGGGGGTCAGCGGGTTTCTCAGCTCATGGGCGACCATCGCCAGTATGTTTTTCTGCTGACTCAGCGCGTGCTCTGCTGTCGCCTGAAGGTCCTGGGCACTGAGTGCTGCTATGACCAGTTGCGCGTTGGCCTCCCGCAATTCCTGGTACAAACTCAGTTCCTCCAAACGAGGGGGGGTTACAGCGTCTGATTGCGCCAGGAGTATCGCCAACACCAGTTGCTGGTTGGCCTCGATCACCTGCTCGACCTGCTGGGTATCCACCAGACGGCTGCTGGCGTCGCTCAATTTTTGTTGCAGGGCCGCCAATACGGCGCGCGCTTCAACCGTTTTTTGACCGAGCAAGAACAGTTCGTGAGCGGCATTAGCCTTCTCACGCTCGTTCTCGCCGTTGGTATAACTCATGAGTCGGGCTCAAACATTGTTATCTCCCGCGTGTATCGTCTCTGTGGGTTGACTCGTCGGACGACCGCCCAGCAGCCCCTCCTGATCGGTGAGCATTTCGCCAATCTGCAGGCCTTTGTCGTCGATGTGATACTGGCGCAATTCATCGGAATGGGCGCTGGCACGCACTTTGACCACGGCCATGATCCGCAGTAAACGGCTCTGCACTTCAATATAGCGCTGGACGATGATCGCATCGGTGAGAAAGGCTGTGCCGTAAGGACTGAAACGCAGGTCGGTGTAGCGATCCTCCAACTCCGATGTCATCAACACACTGACCCCGGCGCGTGTCAACGCATTGACCATGCGCGACAACGATTCACGGAAGTCTTCACGAAAGGTTGGCGCCAGCGCCAACTCAAATCCCGACAGCGAATCGATCACCACGCGTGTGGCGTTCAACCGGCTGATTTCGCTGAGCAGCAACTGGACGACTTCGTCGATGGACAGGTCCGGTGCCCGGCTGTCGACCAAGCCAACCTGACCGGTCTGAATCAGGTTGCTCAACATCGCGTTTTGCGAGTGGTTGGGGCGTTGTTCAAACACCGCGATCACGCCGGTTTCACCATTGCGTGCGCCTTCGGCCAGGAACGTCGCCGCCAGAATGCTTTTGCCTGAACCTGATGGGCCAGCCACCAGCAACGAATACCCCTGGGGCAACCCGCCGCCGAGCATTTCGTCGAGCCGTGGCACACCCATTTTCACGCGTTTGATCGGGAACTTCAGCGGCGTTTCAACCGGGTTGAGGGGCGCGGGTGCAAAGACCTTGATCCCCGAGGTGGCGATACGGAAGGTGTGCAGGCCGGGCAATGTCGGCTGGCCGCGCATCTTCATGATTTCCATCTTGCGCACCATCGAATTGCGCTCGACGCTTTGGCGCAGCCAGATCAAGCCATCGGCCACGGTGAAAATCGGGTTCGTGTCTGTTTCAGTGAAGTATTCACCAATTAGAAACGTCGTCGCCTGCCAGGTCGTCATCAACATGCCCAGTTGCTGAACGAACTGCGGCAAATTGTTGTTGGGGTTGTCCTGGGTCTGACTGGCCAGCACCACCGAGCGAAACGAGTCGACAAATACCAGCGACGGCGAATAAGTCTCCACCGCGCTGACGATGCGTCGTAGCACCTCGTCCAAATTGCCTGCCAGGGTATCGTCCGCCAAGTTGATATAGCGGATCGACTGGTTGATCGTCTGGCTGTCGAAAAAATCGAACTGCTGCTGATAACGCAGCATTTTTAGCGGCGGTTCGCCAAGCACCGTAAAAAACAGCGCGGGGCGTTCAGGCGTCGCAAGGGCGAACATCATCTGATGCGCCAGGGTTGTCTTGCCGCAGCCTGGGGGGCCGGCGATCAGGTTGAACGAAAACTCCGGCAATCCTCCGCCCAACACCTCGTCCAGTCCTGGCACGCCGGTGGCTAGACGATTGATTGTCACTTTGGTGCTCATGGCGAATTTTCCTGCGAAGGGGTGTCACTCAAAGAGGGTTCCCACACGCCGCGCAGCAAACGGGCGGTCAGTGCAGGCCCGATCAGCGTGGTCAGCAGCTCATAAAACGTGGTCAACAGCACTTCACCGAAATGCAGTGCATCGACCGCGCTTTGCTCGACCAGTACGGATTTGAGGGCAATCAGATCCGGTGCGGCCTGCGCGCTGTCGCTAACGCCGGCCAGTTGAGGGTGGGCGGAGGCGCACAAATGCACGCTTCGCCGATACATCGCAACGACGCCTTGCCGGCCGATAATGGGGGTCAGTGCGGCGTCCATAGCTTGCAAGATTGAAACGGTCGCCTCGGCGATTCTTGCGACATCAGCGTTGGGGCCAACACGGCACGCCAGAGAAGCTACGATCTGGCGGCTCTCTTCGCTAAGTGTGGACATGACGGACTAATATCTGATGGACAGCATTTGATGGTACACCCTGTAGCAAATTACTGACGCTCTAATAACCACATCTTTGCAGCGGCCTATTGGCAGCGGGATATATATCGTCATGGTGAACCAAGCGCAGGGCGGCTTTGGGTCGGCTAGCGATTCATGCGACCTGCAACATAGACCGTGCTATTGCCCAGCAAATAGGCGTCGATGATCTACGACGGTGAGGTTATGAGCGTTTTTACACACGCTGTGCCAAAGGCGGTCACTGCATCCAGGACATTCATTTTTCTGGTGATGGCGTAATGGTATTGTTCATCAGCATTACGCCGACGAGGTAGAGGAATTGGCATTGAGGGCATGAACAAAGGCCGAAAATATTCAGAATATGGCGCTATAGAGCCGCGCCATACTCAATCAGCCCCCGGCTGGACGGCCTATTCTTTTGCTCATTAGTCCCGGCGCAGAGAAAAATCTATGCCTTTTTGCTTTCAACCTAACTATCTGCCACTCATTAAACGGCTCAGAAGAAGTGCTTCATGATCAACATTGAACAGATGGCCTTGATTATTGATTCTTTGCCGGATCCTGCGTTTATCCTGTCCCGCAGTGGAAAATACGTTGCGGTGTTCGGTGGCCGTGATGCGCGCTATTGCCACGATGGTTCCGGCCTTGTTGGTTTGTATATTTCGGATTTGATCAAGCCTGAGAAGGCAAACTGGTTTCTCGAACAGATTGCCAGGGCCATGGCGTCTAAAAACTATTAGTCGAGGAGTACGACCTGACGCTTCACTACGAATCATCGGCACGGTATTGCGTGCCGACTTCTATCTTTTTGTTTGATCTGGACAGCCTCAAAAAAATCAATGACACCAAGCGGCATCACGCAGGAGACGAAATCATCCAGGCTGTGGCCAATATTTGTCGTTCAACGCTGCGCACAACCGATTTCGCATGCCGCTTGGGTGACGATGAGTTTGTGGTTGCTCTGCCCAATACCGGGCGTGAGCAGGCAATACAGTTCGCCAAGCGTTTACATGATTGCTTCAGAAAAGAGCTAAGCCGGTTTTCAATGGACGGGACTGTCGTCACGGCGAGCATTGGTGTGACAACTATGGTGCCGGAAGACCGCTCATACGAAGACGCACTCCAACGGGCGGATCGTGCCCTGTATGAGGCTAAACGTATGGGCAAAGACAGGATTGTTTTGGTTTGGTTTGATGAAGTTGTTAATCACTGAAGCACGTCGTGCAGACGGGGTCTGAATCGTGGCCCCAGGCGCCTGCAACTGACCGTTGGTGAGAGGGCCGATTAGTTGGTTGGTAAGCGCTTTTTCCGAAAGGGGCCAAGATGATTGCGGATGAGTGCGGTTCCTTGTAAAACACGACAGCCCTAGCGTTTATATACGGGTCAAATGATGCGTCTTGATCAACTGACCGATGAGCCGGCGGCTTCTGTATTCGAAGCGTAATTCAACATTAGCTGCTCGACCGGTACGGGTCGGCTAAACAAGTAGCCTTGAAATGCAGCACACTCGCAGCTGACCAGAAAAGCCATTTGCGCATCGGTTTCCACGCCTTCAGCGATTACATGTAAGTCAAGGTTGCGTGCCAAAGCCAGGATCGTGCGTACGATCGCATTGTCGTTAGGGTCGCTGAGCACATCGTCGATAAAGGATTTGTCGATTTTAAGGTGGTTAAGCGGAAGCTTTTTCAGGTAACTCAGCGAAGAATAACCCGTGCCAAAATCATCGAGCGAGAACTCGACACCGCGACGGCGTAACGCGTTCATCTTGTAGAGGGTATTGTTCAGATCAGCGTGAAGCGTGCTTTCGGTGATCTCCAGTCTAAGCAGGCGTGCATCGGCACCGCTTTGATCAATCACCCGTTCCACGATACAGACAAACTCAGGATCGTTAAATTGGCGCTCACTGACATTGACCGCCACCGTCCAGTGCGCACAATCGGGCTGATGAGCCCACTGCGCTAACTGCGCGCAGGCTGTTTGCAAAACCCATAGACCAATGGGCTGAATCAGGCTGGTCTGCTCCGCCAAGGTAATAAACCTTGAGGGGGGGACGAGACCGAGTTCAGGGTGTTGCCAGCGCACTAAGGCCTCAACGCCCAGCATGCGTCGCTCAGTATTCACGATAGGTTGATAGAACAACCGAAGTTCGTCGCGCTCGATACCTTGACGCAGATCACGCAGAAGAAGCGCTCGGGATGTGATTTCTGTTTGCAGTGCAGGATCAAAGAAACTCAGTCGATTTCGACCAGCTGCTTTTGCGCTGTAGAGTGCCATGTCTGCCTGTTTGAGTAACTCATCCAGATCGCTGTCAGCGCTCAAGAACAAAACCACCCCGATACTGGTCGACATGTTAACCGTTTCGCCATTCCGATCGTACGGACGAGCCAGGCTTTCTCGTATCTTGTCGCCAATATCGCCAGCATGAATCGACGCCTTTTCGAGATCGCTCCCTAGATCACCCAGCAACAACACAAACTCGTCGCCCCCCAATCTCGCCACCGTATCTGTCTGGCGCAAGCCGCTAAGCAACCGATTAGATACTTCGCGCAATAATTCATCACCTTGGGCATGCCCCCAGGTGTCATTAACATCCTTGAAGTTATCCAGATCCAACAGCAGCAACGCGCCGTAGCGTGACTCACGTGCAGCAAAGGCAATGGCGTGTTTTAGACGATCACGCATTAGACGACGGTTTGGTAGCCCCGTGAGTTCGTCATGAAAAGCCAGGCGTTGCGCCTCTTGTTCTGCGTTCTTTCGCGCAGTGATATCGGCGCGGATCGCAATATATTGCAGCGGTACGCCATCAGCACCTAGGAAGGGCATAATGGTCGTATAAACCCAGTAAAGAGAACCGTCCTTTGCCTTGTTGCAGAGCTCTCCGTTCCATACCTCGCCACCGGAAACTTTCTTCCAAAGATCTATAAATACGCTTTTGGGGTGGTGCCCTGAGTTTATCAGGCGATGAGTTTTCCCGATCAGCTCGCTGCGAGAATACTGCGAGATGACACAGAACTTGTCGTTCACACGGGTTATCACACCACTAGCGTCTGTGACCGCGACAATGGCATGGGCATCCAGTGCCGCGTTGAGTTCGCACACCTCGCGCCATGACGCCAAAACCTGGCGTTGGGCGATCTCACGGATAGTGGTGTCGCTGACAATGACCACCACACCCTCTATGTTGCCGTCCACATTCAGATCGGGCACCAGCATGGCGGCGCAGTAGATTTGCGTCCCCTTCTCGTCGATGTAGTCATAGTCGAACTCTACGCGGCTCCCTGCCAGAGCCTCGATGATTCGGGGACGCAATAAGTGGAGAAACTGTACGGGCATGATGTCATCAATATGCCGACCAACAGCGAGTGTATGGCGGCCCCCTAAACTGACCTCGTGCGCCGGATTAATGTAGCGATAGCGCAACTCGCAGTCCAAGCGAAAAACCCCCACGGGGATGTTCGATAGAAGCGTGTCCAGTTCAAACTCACGATCGCGCAGTTGGCTCTCAGACTGCACCAGCAACTGGTAGGGCTCGCGCCAACCGATTAGAAATGTCGCCAGGTACACAAAACCAAAGGCCGCTATCTTGAATAGATGGCTGAATAAATTGATGAAGTCCGAGGGGGCAACGTAGCTCGTAAATCCAAGCTCTCCCAAGCCCATGATGAAACACGCCGCAGCCAGGTACAGTGAGCGCGCCTGTGGATCGATACGATATTGCAAGAACAGCCAGGCGGCGACAGCGAGGTATCCAGCACATAAACCGTATTCGACGAATGCTTTGAAAGGTGTCACCCCAATACCAGGCACAAACGTGACAGGCAACTGATCAAGGGCGAACGTACCAATAAAGAACAGGGTGGTAATCGTCAACAGCCCCATCGTAAGCCAGATCAAGGGCGAACCCGGCAACCGAGCCCGCGCCGCCAACAAGACCATCGTAAACAATTCGAAGCCGCGCCCGGATAACCAGAAAAAGATCGCCTTTTGTGTACTGCTCTCGGTCAGCAGGGCCGGCATGCCATCGTAGGTGAGCGCATGGATCAGATCGGCCCCGGCGATAACGGTAAAACCATAAATCAGTGTCTTGCCGATGTCGTCACCGGACCGTTGAGTCATGTTCAACGCCATGATCACAACCAGTAATGAGACTATCGTTGAAAACATTTCGAGCATTAAGTGCACTGCAAGCATATGCCCGACATGCCCACTGTAGAGATTTATAGGCGGTAAAAGTGTTATGCCCAACAACAGCACGACGGCGACGGTGCATATGGAGAGCACCCAGCTTTCTCGACGAGACCGCTCAGGGTGAAAAGAACTAATGTCGGACATGGCTTTCTTCCAGCACCGTTACCGGCACCTGATTATTTTAATATCTACCCGTTGAAGCGCTCGACCAACACATGCAGCGAAGACGCCGTTCCCTCTAACTCACGACCTATCCTCGACGAGTGCGCGGTGATGGTTGCGTTCTGGTCAGAGACTTGAGCGATACTCGTAATTTGACGTGAGATATCTTCGGCCACATGCGCCTGTTCTTCAGACGCGGATGCCATCTGGTGGCTCATTTGATTGATCCGATCGACGGCTGCCGTAATCCCATTCAGCGCCTCCTGGGTACTGATCACTTGTAGTACGCCCGCATGGGCCTCTTCGCTGCCTTGGCGAGCAATACTCACCGCTTGATTCGCTACCTGCTGAAGTGAACCGATGATGTCCTGGATAGTCTTGGTCGACTCCTGCGTCTTGGACGCCAGCGCTCTTACTTCGTCTGCAACCACCGCGAAACCTCGGCCCTGCTCGCCGGCGCGGGCGGCCTCAATGGCTGCGTTGAGTGCCAGTAGATTGGTCTGATCGGCGATGGAGCGGATCATATTGGCCGCCAATTGGATAGATGCACTCTCCTGCGCTACGCGTTCTACCGAGTGGCTAATCTCCTCTACGGTGCTGGCTAGCTTTTCGATGACCGTGCGGGTCATTTGCGCCTCATGCGAACCGCGCAAGGACAGTTCATTGACCTGTCTTGCCTCATCTGCGGTGCTTTGGATATGGGTGGAGACCTCGGTAATAGACGCTGCCATTTCGGTCATCGCCGTGGCGGCCATGTCAGCTTCATCGCGCTGGCTTTGAAGTGCCGATTCAGCCTCTCCAGCCAGACTCCCACTTTGCTTGGCGAGAACAGCGGTCTGATTTGCATAGTCACCCAGACGGCTGAGTGCAGTTCGAATGCGCGCGCCTTCACTGATTATTATCATTTGCAGCTGCGCGGTTTGACCGTGCTCATCGGTGTAGGTCTGAGCAATCAGCTCACTGTCGAATGCATGATTGGACACGCTGCTGATTTTCGCCAGAGTAGAGCGCTGTGATCGGCTCGCCAATGCCTGTTGGGCCAATGGTAGAACCACTGCCGCGACAGCGCTGAGCCAATAGATGCCAGTGCTCAACATCCCCAGTGCAAAGCCGCTGAAAATGATGGGGATCGACAGGAACTTTACGGTTCCAATGGCTGCTTGGCGCAATGGCGCGTTGGCATTGCCCGCACGCATGCGTGCATACAGTTCGCTCGCCCGGCGCACTTGTTGCGCGTCTGGCTTGACCCGAACCGACTCAAAGCCAGTGACACGACCGTTTTCATGAATGGGGGTGACATAAGCATTCACCCAATAGAAATCACCACTCTTGCAGCGATTTTTGACGATACCCATCCAGCTTTTACCGGCTTTTAGGTAGCTCCACATATGGGCGAAAACCGCTTCGGGCATGTCCGGGTGACGCACCATGTTGTGCGCACTGCCGATCAACTCTGCGCGACTGAAACCACTGACCGCAACGAACTCATCGTTACAGTACGTTAAGTTTCCTTGCGTGTCGGTTGCCGAAATAAGACGTTGTTCCGCCGGGAATATAAATTCGCGCGCAGTCACCGGTAAGTTTTCTTTCAAAATACACCTCATGCTTAAAGCTTAGAATTGGAATAGTTTTAGCCCGAAAAATATAAGGCATAGCTTTGCACGCGGACATCGGCACGGATTTATATGGTTTTTACGTTCTGTAACAGGTTGGATCATATGGCTGGATTTTTAATAATAGCAACTAGCCATTCGTATTTATTAATTGTGGTTTTTGGTGTGGGCGCCTGTAAAACCGCATTTTTTTACGTCTGATTACACGTAGTTATACAAATATGTACTAACTGGAATGTACGTGAATAGTTTTTTACGCGATTAATAAAGAACTTTTACGTTGTTAGGCTGTCGCCCCTATCCCTTTGCATTAGGAGGGGAGGTGAGTTTAAGTGAAAAAGACCGGGCGGTCTGATCTGGTTCAGGTCGATCAATTCATAAAAGCGCATATTTGAGAAGTTATTGATGCGCTTTCGATAGTCTGCTGTGCTGCCATCGTTATATCGAAAACAGATGTATGCGCTTTCTCTATTGAATGGCGAAGTTCTCCATTCGGAACTTATTGATTGTTGCGCAGGTACTTGCAAGCCTCTAGGCACTCTCCAGGAGTACTGTGGGTATGGGGCGATTGATAAGTTTCCATGTTTCATCTGTGTGTTGGTATTTATCATACTAAATATTGTGAAGTTCACCTGAGTCCTCAACTGACTGGAATTCGGGTAAGTCCGGCTCCGAAAGGTCTCGCGCCGGCCTTGTCGGAGCGCGTTACCTTCCAGTACTAAAGGAGATACTGATGAAAGCTAAAGGACCATTCCAGTCTCGCATCATGGGTTTAGGCTGAATCGCGCAATCAAAAGATACCGGCTGCGACGGCATATCCACCTCTGCATCGTAAACGCTGTTTGCCTGAACACTCGATGCAGCACCGTCTCTCGCTGAACTTCGTCAACGCTGACAATCAGACGACCCGCCCAGCCTGCGATATGAGTAGAAGACCTCACCTGGTTTCCGGGTCTCCAGAACAAAAAGAGGATTTTTCATGAGTAGCACCTTCTTCATTCCATCCGTGAACATGATGGGCATTGGCAGTCTCGACGAGGCAATGCTCGCAATCCGCAAATATGGTTTTCGTAAAGCCCTGATCGTCACTGATGCAGGCCTGGCCAAAGCCGGCGTGGCGGCCAAGGTTGCCAGCCTTTTGGCCCAGCAGGACATCGAATCCACGCTGTTTGATGGTGCTAAACCGAATCCGACGGTCAGCAACGTCGAGAAAGGCCTTGAGCTGCTTGGTCGCAGCGACTGTGATTTCATTATTTCCCTGGGCGGCGGTTCACCCCATGACTGCGCCAAGGGTATTGCCCTGTGCGCCGCTAACGGTGGGCACATCAGTGATTACGAAGGCGTGGATCAATCCGCCAAGCCACAAATGCCGTTGATCGCGATCAATACCACCGCCGGAACGGCTAGCGAAATGACCCGTTTCTGCATCATTACCGACGAAGTCCGCCACGTGAAAATGGCGATCGTCGACCGTAACGTCACCCCACTGTTGTCGGTCAACGATCCTTCGCTGATGGCCGGCATGCCCAAAGGCCTGACCGCTGCCACTGGTATGGACGCGCTGACCCACGCTGTCGAAGCCTACGTGTCGACGGCGGCAACGCCGATCACCGATGCCTGTGCGCTCAAGGCTGTGCAATTGATCTCGGCTAACTTGCGCACTGCCGTTGCCCAGGGGGACGACATGGCCGCCCGAGAAAATATGGCCTACGCGCAATTTCTCGCCGGCATGGCCTTCAATAATGCTTCGCTGGGCTATGTCCATGCCATGGCGCACCAACTGGGTGGGTTCTACGACCTGCCCCACGGTGTCTGTAATGCGATCCTGCTGCCCCATGTATCGAGCTTCAACGCCAGCGTATGCCCGGCCCGGTTTAAAGACATCGCCAACGCAATGGGTGTGGACACCCAGCATCTGGATGCGGAAAAAGGCGCTGCCGCGGCCATCACCGCCATCCGTAAACTGTCTTTGGATGTCGGTATTCCGAGTGGTCTCGCCGAACTGGGTGCCAAGGCGGACGATATCCCTATCCTGGCAACCAATGCCATGAAGGATGCCTGCGGCTTTACTAACCCGCGTCCGGCCAATCAGGACGAGATCGAGCAGATTTTTCATACCGCGATGTAACACCTTGCTGTAATCGCACGGATGCAACCTGCGTTCGTGCGTCTTCTGCGCCAGCCTGAAGATCGAGAACGGCTACCCGAGCCGGTAGCCGTGGGCGCCTCAACCGTCAGAAACTGTACTTCGCCGTCACGCCAAAGCTGCGCGGGTTGCCGTAGGTGTCGGTGGAGCCCCAGGTTGGGCTGGTGCCGATTGCCGAGTAGTAGGTGCGGTCGAAGATGTTGTTCGCGTTCACTTGCAGGTCCAGGTGCTTGTTCACTTGGTAACCGGCCATCACGTCCGCCACCGCATAGCTGCCTTGCTCCAGGCGATAGTAGCTGCCGTTGGTGAGGGCGATGTCGTTGTACATGCGGCTTTGCCAGTAGACGTTGCCACCGATGCGCAGTTTTTCCAGCGGGCCCTGGAAGCGGTAGGACGTGGTGAGTTTGAACAGGCGCTCCGGGGTATCGGGGTCGAAGCGCTGGTTGTCGTTGGCGGGGTTGCTGTCCTTGATGAAATGCGTGCGGGTGTAGGTGAAGCCGCCGCCGACTTGCCAGTTCTCGGTGAGGGCGCCTTGCAGTTCCAGGTCGATACCCTGGCTGCGCACCAGGCCAGCTGCGCCATAGCAGGTGAGCACCGGGCAACCGGCCTGGGTGGCGGCGGTGGTGGCGCGGTTTTTCTGGTCGACCTGGAACACCGCCAGGCTGGCGTTGAGCGCGCCGTTGAAGTATTCGCCCTTGATGCCCACTTCGTAGTTTTCGCCCACGATCGGCTCCAGCACCTTGCCTGAGAGGTCTTTTTCGCTTTGTGGGGTGAAGATGTCGGTGTAGCTGGCATAGACCGAGTGGTGCTCGTCGAGGTCATAGATCACTCCGGCGTAACGCGTCAGGTTGCGCGTGACTTTGTAGTCGCCGTCTTGGCTTTGGCGGTCGTCGTAGTCGTACCAGTCCAGGCGCGCACCGAGGATGACCTTGAGCGGGTCGGCCAGGTTCAGGCGCGTGGTCAGGTAGACGCCGTCCTGGGTGGTGAGGCTGTGGGTTTTGCCGTTGCGCTGGAAGTCGGGTTTGGCGCCGTTGAGCGGGTAATTGGTGTCGTAAGGGCTGTATTCCTTGGAGGTGGCGTCGTAAATGCGTTTGCTGGTGCCGACCACCACTTCGTGGGTGCGGCCGAAGGCCTCGACCGGGCCGCTGGCGAAGGTATCGAACGCGTATTGTTTGTTGTCCTGGTGCGATTGGTAGGCGGTGCGCGCCAGCTCGGTTTGGTAGCGCGACTGGTAACTGCCGGTGAACACGCCGTCCAATTGCGACGCGGAGCCGGAGACGTTGAGTTTCCAGCCATTGTCGAAGCGGTGCTCGACGTCGCCGAACACGGTGTTGATCGCAAGCTCCTTGTTTTCCCAGTCGCTGCCGGGGTTGGTGGAGCGGGGCAGGTTCAGGTGATGGCCGTCTGTGCCGATGGGCAGGCCGCCCCAGAAGAAGTTGGTCTGGTCTTCCTGGCGCGAGAAGCCGAGGGTGGCGGTGGTGTCTTCGCTCAGGTCGGCTTCGCTGATGGCGTAGAACAGGCCGTGGTCACTGGTTTCGTTGTCGCGGAAGCTGTTGGCGTCGCGGTACGAGCCGACCACACGGCCGCGCAGGGTACCGCTGTCGTTCAAGGCGCTGGATGCATCGAGTTCCATGCGGTAGTCATCCCAACTGCCGGCCGCGCCGGTGATTGACACCTGCGGCGTAGCGGTTGGGCGCTTGCGCACAAAGTTGATCGCTGCCGACGGGTTGCCGGCGCCGGTGACCAGGCCGGTGGCGCCGCGAATCACTTCGACCCGGTCGAACATCGCCAAGTTGGGCTGCACGCTGTTGGCGTAGCCTGAGTAGGCGCTGGGCAGGCCGTCGAACATCATGTTGTCGATGTCGAAGCCGCGCGAGCTGTAGGTCTGACGGCCCGGGCCTTCAGCCTGGCTGAGGAACAGGCCGGGCGTGTTCTTGACCACATCGTTGACACTGGTCATGGCCTGGTCGTCCATGCGCTGGCGCGTGATCACGGTCACGGCCTGCGGGGTTTCGCGCATGGTCAACGGCAACTTGGTGGCCGTCGCCATGGCGCCGGTGGTGTACGACTGGGTGCCTTCGGTGGTCTCGCCGAGTTGCTCGCCGCTAATCTCGGTGGCGCCCAGTTCAAGCGGTGCCGGTGCTTGTTCGGTGTCTGCCGCCAGCGTTGTCTGGGTGCCGCTGAGGCAGATGGCCAATGCCAGTAGACTGGGTGAAAAACGCGTGCCGACAGGTTGTTGAACGAACATGAATCTGAGCCTCCCCGAGCGCCATGCATGGCGAATGATAAGCGAATCGATAACTATTCGTATCAGTGTGGCAGATTGAATCCGGCCAAAAAAGGCTTTGGGGGGAATTACTTAACAAGATTTTCACATTTTGCTGGGTGGCAGTTTGCCGCCAGCGCGCGAAATCCTCCGAAGTTGCCGCTGTTGCGTGAGGCCGCAACCGCCAGCGGGCTGGCGGTCAAGCCGAACTGCGCCGTTGTCGGCGGTGCTCGCATACACGTCCGTACCGATCTGGAAGGCGGACGTCGAACTGTTCAACGTAGGGCTCACCGTGCGGGCGAAACTCTGGCGGCTGCTGTTGCCATAAATGCGCCCCCAACCGGCCGTGAAAGCGCCGGTCTGCTGTCGCTGGCTCTGATCACCCATGCGTTCGTGATAGGTGTCCAGCATGGCCTGGACGATTTGCTACGCGGGGGGAAACAACGCCGCATAGATCACCACTTCCGGGCGGTATATCGGGAGCGGCTTGTCTTGCGGATTGGTGGGCAGTTCAGGCGTGCCTGCCACCGGATTGGCGTGGCTTTCTCGATTGCACCTTAGTTGCACATCCAAGGCGCCGCTACTGTCAGAAATAACAGGTATAGACCAGTCGCGATCTAGACAAACACGATCTCATAGGGCTCGCGCATCCGCTCCAGCAGCACCTGGGCGAGCATCGGCGCCAGCCCGATCTCCGGGTCTCCGGCCAGTTGGCTGGCATAGGCATGGGCCGCGTGCAGTTTGCGCGCCACGCTCCAGGTGTCGAGGCGCACCTTGCGCGCACGCTGCCAGGGGATCATCGAACTTTCCCGTGCCGTCCAATGCCAGGCCCAGATCGGCAGCTCATACAGACGCGCTCCGGTCAGGCTGCACGCCTTTGCGCTGGCACGGCCGACGGCGTCGTGGTCAGCGTTGCCGTCGTTGCGCCAGGTGGTGAAGACCACATCGCCGGGCTGCAGGTAACGCGCAATGAGTTGGCTCACGGGGTGTTCGCTGGCGGCCAACGCGTCATCGCGAAACCCGCCGCGAATCCACTTCAGGCTGTGCAGCGGCATGCCCAACCGGCGCAGCGCTTCGACGCTTTCCTGCGGCCGCACCACGCTCAAGCGGCTCGCCGGCCAGACATTCGAGCCGGGATGGCTGGCGCTGCCGTCGGTGATGGAGATCAACAACATCGGGTGTTCGAGGGTGCTGAGCCGTTGCAGCAAACCGCCACAGGCCAACACTTCATCGCCCGGGTGGGGCGCGATGATGACCACCCGCGCGCCCGGGGGGACCAGCGAGTGGGGAGGAATAGCGGGAATTTGTGCCAACTGCGGGGCACTGTTCCAGATTTGCGCTGGGCCGCGGCGGCCTTCGCTCAGGGAGGCGGGCTTCATGGGAGTCACGTCCTTGTCAGTTGATACTGGGTCGTAGCCCGTTGACGGGACGACGCTCTTTTATTGGCCGCAGACTGCGCTGCAGTGTTCGCTCGGCATTCCATCCCTAGATTGCCAGCAAGGCGTCATCAGCATAGTCAAGGATTCGCCGCTTTCACATCCTGTAACCACGATTTTTTAAGGGGCCTGCATCAGGCTCTTCAAGTAATCGCCAAAGCCACCTGCGGCGCGGCAGTCCAGGCGGGCGCTCGTGACCACTTGCGGGGCATGGCTCCAGGCGATGGAGGCGCCGCTGCGCTCCAGGTTTCGCACCAGTTGTACGTCTTCATGGCAGGGCAGCGGTTCGAAGCCACCCGCCTGCACATAGGCGCCGGCACTGATGCCCAAGTTGGCGCCGTGGATATGCCGATGCCCCTCCCGCGCCTGGTATGCCTGGTGGTAGCGAATCTGCGCCGCTGGGTCGAAGTCTTCGCTCCAGGTGTCGACAGTCACCGTTCCGCACACAGCATCAACGCCCAATGCCAACTGCGCCACCAGCCAGTCGGGGGCGACTCGGCTGTCGGCGTCGGTGCATGAAATCCAGCGCACCGCCTGATTCAACAAGTGCCGCGCGCCGACCCCGCGCGCGTGGCCGACGTTGCGCGCCTGCACGTGCAGGCTATGTACCGGATACGCTCGGGCAATCCTCGCACTGCCATCGGTGCAACTGTCGAGCACCACCAGGATCTGCACTTTTTCTCCCTGCAACCCCGGATGGTTGGCGGCAATCATTGCTGCATCGAGGCACTCGGCCAACAGGGCTTCTTCGTTATGTACCGGGATCAGAATGCCGATCATCGCAGGCCCTCATGGGTGGCGACCGAGCGATGATCGCGGCTCCATAGGTCGAGCAGAACATCACAGTCGTGATAACGGGCCACATTTTCCATACCCAGCCGTTGATGGAGCAGCGCATGCACCTGATCGGCGGTTTGCGGGCAACCGTCGATGGGCGCGCGCCAGTGGCAAGCGAGCAGTTGACCGTCGTCGGTCAGTGAGGCGAGGGCGCGATCAATCAGGCTGCCGAGGTCATCGGCGTCGAGGTAGTAACACAGTTCACTGAGCACGATCAGGTCGAACCGGCCGGTAGGCCATTGTTCGGGCAGCCGGCTGTGCTGCACCTGGGCATGGGCAAATCCGAGCAAGCGCATCTTGGCCAGCGCGACCGCTGCGGACGCGGTGTCACAGCACAGCAGGCGATCGCAACGCGGTGCCAGCTCGGCGCTCAGTTCGCCATTGGCGCAGCCGGGCTCAAAAACTGAAGCGTAACGTGGGCGAGTCAACAGGGCCAAGGTCAGCGCGCGCTTGCGCCGCTCGTACCAGCGTTGACGAAAGGCCCACGGGTCTTCGTTGTCGGCAAACAACTGATCAAAATACGGTGTCGCCACGCTCATACAAACACCACTTCAAAAGGCTGTAGCAAGCGCTCGACCACATACGGTGCCAGCACCGGCGGTAAGCCGATCTGCGGGTCGCCCTCCAACTGGCTGGCGAACGCGTGGATGGCATGGCGCTTGCGCGCGACAACTTCGCAACTCAGCGGCAGTTTGCGCGCGCGATGCCACGGCACCAGGCTGTCTTCCGGGGTTGCCCAGTGCCAGGTCCATACCGGCAATTCATACAAGGTCGCGCCCACCGCCTGTGCGGCTTTGGCGCTGGCGCGGCCGACGGCTTCGTGGTCGCAGTGGCCGTCTTCGCGCCAGGTGGTGAACACCACGTCGCTGGGTTTGAGGTAGCGCAGAATAAATGCGGCCAACTGCTCTTCGCGGGCGGCGACCTGGCTGTCGGTAAACCCCGCGCGCAGCCATTTCAAGCTGTGCAACGGCAAGCCGAGGCGGTGCAAGGCCTGCGCCGACTCCTGCGGGCGAACCACACTCAGCCGTTCAACCGGCCAGCGTTGGGAGCCGGGGTGGCTGGCACTGCCATCGGTGACGGAGATCAGTTGGATCGCCCGGCCCAACGCGGCCAACCCTTGCAACAGACCGCCGCAGCCCAGCACTTCGTCATCCGGGTGCGGTGCGATGATCACCGCGCGATGGCCTTCAGGCACCAGCTGTTCGACGCTGACCAGCGCCAGTTCGGCCATGTGGGACGAGGCCTGCCACTGATGCAGTGGCGTGCCCTGGCCCACGATCGGATTGGGTTTCATAACTGCCACCTCCCTGCGGGCTCGCCGGCGACCTGTTCGCCGAGGGCGGCCAGGTCGCGCTCGGCATGGCTTTGACGCACATACACGGGCAGATCCGCCATCAGTTGGGCAAAGTGCGGGTCTTTGCAAAAAGGCCCCGCGCCGGCTGCGCGACCGACATGGCGCATGACCTGTTCAACTGTGTCTTCGAGGGACGCGCGTACCTGTTGGGCCAACTGCCTGGCATCGGCGAGCGGGGCGCGGTCGATCTGCCGCGCACTGGCGCGCAGCACACAGGCGGCACTGTTCAAGGCGCTGTCGACCGCGCCAAGGTGCGCCAGGGCATGTGGCTCGGGACGCCTGTTGCACTGCTCGCGCAGCACTTCAGCCAGGCGTTGCGCAGCGCCATACCAGCACGCCGCGATACCGACGCCGCCATGCCAGAAACCGGGCCGGGCGAGGTAGTCGCCGGGCCCACCGACGGCAATCGCAGTGGCCCCCGCGAACAGAATGTCGACGCTGCCGGTGGCCGCCATGCCCACGGCATGCCAGCCCTCATCGGTCACGGTGATGCCGGGCTGGCCCATGTCCACCGCCACCAATTGTTGGCGATCCTCCTCGTCCCAGGTGGTCAGCAACCCGTGGCTAACCACCGCCGCACCGGAGCACCAGGCTTTACGCCCCTCCAGCAGCAGGCGCTGGCCATTGCGCCGCGCCCGCACCCTGGCCGTCGGCGGTTCGGCCGCCCACATGCCCCAGATGCTGCCCTCCGGCGGCAACGGGCTGCGCAGCTGCGCAATGACTGCCAAGGCATCGGTGTGGCCTTCGAACAACTTGCACAGTCGCAGGTCGTGCCCGGCCACCTGGGCCAGGCGACTGAACCGTTCAAGGGTCTGGCCACTGCCGGGTAAGGGCAGTTGGTCCAGGCCTGCTGCCTGCAGCGCCTTCAGGGCCGCGCCCAGAGCCTGCGTGTCCGCATAACCCCGGTAGCCTTGAAGGAGGGCATGCAACGCCATGTCACACCTCGTCTTCGTGTTGCAGTTCAAACAGCAGCAGCGAGCGCCCGGTGACGGCGTATTCATCGTGGAAATCAAAGCGCTCCTGACCGCGTACCGCCGTGTCATTGGTGTCCAGCATGCAGGTCCAGAACTGGCCTTCCGGAACGGGGGGCAGGCTGAAATTGACCTGGTCGTGATGGGCGTTGACCACCAGCAGCAAGGTCGCATCGCCACCCGGACGGCGAATCCCGGTCTCCTGGGCGCGGCCATCCATCAGCATGCCCAGGCAGCGGCCGTGGCTGTCTTCCCATTGCTCGGTGCTCATTTCGTTGCCATCCGGCGCGAGCCAGGTGACGTCCTTCACGCCGATCTCTTCGTTGTAGTCGCCCACCAGGAAGCGGCCACGCCGCAGGATCGGGTAAGCCATGCGCAGTTTGATCAAGCGTTTCACAAACTTGAGCAGCGCCTTGCCGTCATCGTCCAGCTCCCAGTTGACCCAGCCGATCTCGCTGTCCTGGCAGTAGGCGTTGTTGTTGCCGTGCTGGGTGCGCGCGAACTCATCACCGGCCACCAGCATTGGCGTGCCCTGGGCGAGCAGCAGGGTGGCGAAGAAATTGCGCATCTGGCGCAGGCGCAGGGCGTTGATTTCCGGGTCGTCGGTGGGGCCTTCGACGCCATGGTTCCACGACAGGTTGTTGTTGCTACCGTCCTGGTTGTTTTCGTCGTTGTCTTCGTTGTGCTTGTCGTTGTACGACACCAGGTCATGCAGGGTGAAACCGTCGTGGGCGGTGATGAAGTTCACCGAGCTGTAAGGCCTGCGGCCACGGTGGTTGAACATTTCGCCCGACGCGGTCATGCGTCCGGCGAAGTCCGCCAGTTGGCCGTCATCGCCTTTCCAGAAGGCGCGCACGGTGTCGCGGAAACGGTCGTTCCATTCCACCCAGCCCGGCGGGAAATTGCCCACCTGATAACCGCCGGGGCCGCAGTCCCAGGGTTCGGTGATGAGTTTCAACTGGCGCAGTACCGGGTCTTGACGGCAGGCGACGAGGAAACTGTGGCGCTCGTCGAAACCATCACGATAACGGCCGAGGATGGTCGCCAGGTCGAAGCGGAAACCGTCGACATGCATCTCGGTGGCCCAATAACGCAGGGAGTCGGTGACCATCTGCAGCACGCACGGGTGGCTCAGGTCCAGGGTGTTGCCGGTGCCGGAGTCGTTGATATAGAAACGCTTGTCGTCCGGCATCAGGCGGTAGTAGGAGGCGTTGTCGATGCCGCGCATGGACAGGGTCGGGCCGCGCTCGTTGCCTTCGGCGGTGTGGTTGTAGACCACGTCGAGGATCACTTCCAGCTTGGCTTCGTGCAGGTGCGCGACCATCTCCTTGAACTCGGCGATCTTGCCGCTGGCCAGGTAGCGCGGGTCCGGCGCGAAGAAGGCGATGCTGTTGTAGCCCCAGTAGTTGGTCATGCCTTTTTCCAGCAAATGCTGGTCGTTGACAAAGGCATGTACCGGCAACAGTTCGACGGAAGAAATACCCAACTGACGGATGTGCTTGAGCACATCGTCTTCCATCAGCCCGGCGCAGGTGCCGCGCACGGCTTCGCCGACGCTGGGGTGACGCATGCTGATGCCGCGCAGGTGGGTTTCATAAATGATCGTGCGGTCCCACGGCACGCGCACCGGCTGATCGTTGCCCCAGGTGTGCGCCGGGTCGATGACCTTGCCCTTGGGTACGAAGGGCGCGCTGTCGCGTTCGTCGAAACTGAGGTCGTCGTCGGGGTGGCCGATGGTGTAGCCAAACAGCGCTTCGGACCATTTAAGTTCGCCCACCAGCTGTTTGGCGTAGGGGTCGATCAGCAACTTGTGGTGGTTGAAACGGTGGCCGTTGGCCGGGTCATACGCGCCGTACACACGGTAGCCGTAAATCAGCCCAGGGTGGGCGTCGGGCAGGTAGCCGTGGAAGATCTCATCGGTGTATTCGGGAAGTTCGATACGTTCCAGCTCGACAACGCCGGCGTCGTCGAACAGGCACAGTTCGACTTTGGTGGCGTTGGCCGAGAACAGCGCAAAGTTGACACCCAGGCCGTCCCAGGTCGCACCCAGGGGGAAGGGCAAACCTTCGCGAATCCGCGATGGCTCGGGGGCCGGCGTCGCTGGGGTTTTATCGGCTTTGCTCATTGTGTTGCTCCTGCACAGGTCTTTTTTTCGGGCCGAACGCGGCCCTGCTGACTAGGGTTCAGCTGGCGAACCAGAAAGTGCTCGACCTCCGACCGGGGTTGCCGGCGGGAGGTTCATGAGGTCACAGGGCTTACGGCTTGGGTTTTTTCGCGGCCGCCGGCTTTTTAGCCGCCGGCGCTGCCGGTTTGCCTGGGGCCGCGGCCGGCGGCTTGGCTTTCGCTGCCGGCTTGGGTGGGGTTTTTGGCTTGGCGGCGGGCTTGGGCTTGCTTGGCGTCAGCGCTTCGGCCTCTGCCAGCTTGCGGGCCATCTCCCAATGGCGCGCCTCCTGACCTTGAGGCTTGCCCTCCGATTCCCAGATCTGATACGCGAATTCTCGAACACGTTTGTCTTCAGTACTCATCACAATGCTCCTCGCAGAAAATTTCAGCTTTATTGATCATCAGGATTGATAAAGACATTGACCGGGAAATCCCCCAGCGCAGTACTGATTAACAGCTCCTTGTCTGCTGTGACTGCGCCTGTATGAAAAAGTCCCTTCCAGTTTTCGGTTGGCGCGGCGAACGGTAATTTCACCCGCGTATCGCCCCAAACCCGCGCATTGACCTGCGGATGCAGTCCATTTTCCAGCAGGCGATGGGGCCAGCGTGGCACCACCACCAGTACGCGTTTGCCCTGGTGTTCGCGACAGAACGCGACCACGTGCTCGGCATGTTGGCCGACCACGTCCAAGGGCGTGTAGCTGCCCCGATGGAACACCTCAGGATGGGCCTTGCGCAAGGCCAGCACCTGGGCAATCAAGGCCTGCTTGATGCGCCCGTCATGCCAGTTGAACAACAGCTCACCCATGTCTGGCGGGGTCTCCAGCGCGCGTTGCCGTGCGTTGAAATCCACCGGGCGACGGTTGTCCGGGTCCACCAGGCTGAAGTCCCAGAACTCATCGCCCTGGTACAGGTCCGGCACACCCGGCACGGTGACTCGAAGCAAGGATTGCGCCAGCCCATTGAGTGCGCCGGCGGGGGCAATGGCCTGGGCGGCGGCGCCGATGGCCGTGCGCAGTGCGCGGCCTGCGTCGCTGAGCAGCAGGCGCGTGAGAAAGGTTTCCACGCCTTGCTCGTAGGCCTCGTTGGGCGCACTCCAACTGCTCTGCAATTTGGCTTCGCGCAGGGCTTTTTGTTGCCATTGCCAGAGGCGTTGTTGATAGGCCTCGAGTGCCGGCTGGTCATCCAGGTGCAGGTCCAGCGGCCAACTGCCGAGCAGTGCCTGATAGAGGATCAATTCATCGCCCGCCGACGGGCTGGTGGCATCGCTGCGCAACGGCGCGGCTAGCGTGCGCCAATGCTCCACGTGTTCGGCGTACCACGCGGCGCACTCACTCAGCACGGCCAAGCGGGCGCGGCTGTCTTCGCCGCGTTTGTGGTCGTGGGTCGCGGTGGCCAGCAGGTTGTCGGGGAACGCCTGCAAGCGCTGCTGATTGGCCGCGTGAAAATCCGCCAGCGGTGCGCTGAACTGTTCGGTACTGAAGCCCACGTCGTTGCGTGACAGCAACACCGCCGAGCGATAGAACGCGGTGTCTTCCACAGCTTTGGCGGCGGCGGGCGAGGTCAACTGCTGGAAGCGCACGCAGGCATGCTTGAGCAGTTTGCGCTCGCGGCCGATCGGACGATTGCGCCACGGCTGGCCACCCAGCCATTTGTCCAGGTTGTCCAGCACCGGCCAGTCGCCCTCGCTCAAGGTGCTGCGCGCGCCGGCCAGGGCTTGCTGGAAAAACACGTCGTCGCGCTCGCTGCGGCCAAGGGCGCTGATGTAGGTGCGGTACACCGGGAAATGCACGATCAATTCCTGCAGCGCACGGCGGATCGCACCGAGCGTCAGGTCACGGCTCATCACGTCGTCGCGGGCCACTTGCAGCAGGGCCTGGGCCACGCTTTCGAAGTCGCCGGCGAGGGAGCCGTTGAGGATCTGCTGGCGCGCCAGCGAGGCTTCTTCGATAAAAGCCGACGGCCGTTCGCTGTGGCGTGTCCACAGCTCGGCCAACGCTTCGAAGCCTTGCGGGTCGTGTTGCAGCAGCGACAGCTGGTTCATGAATTCGTAGCCGGTGGTGCCGTCCACCTTCCAGTCGTTGCGCAGGGTTTCGCCTTCGCCGAGGATTTTTTCGACGAAGATCGGTAAGTGACGTTCGGGCGACAGCGCATCGACCCGACGGCGCAGCTTGCGGCAATACCCGCGTGGGTCGGCCAGCCCGTCGATATGGTCGATGCGCAGGCCATCCACGAGACCTTCGTTGATCAGATCGAAGATCTTGCCGTGGGTGGCTTCGAACACGGCGCTGCGCTCTACGCGCAGGCCGCCCAGTTCGTTGATATCGAAGAAGCGTCGCCAGTTGATATCGTCCGCGGCGGTGCGCCAGCTAGCCAGGCGGTAAGCCTGTTGCTCCAACAGCGCGTGCAGGCACTGGAAACCTTCGGGTTGACGTGCGTCGAAGGCGCCCAGGCGGTGTTCGATGGCCTTTCCCACGGCGCTGTTGGTGGCGCGTTCGGCCAGGGCTTGCTTGAGCCAGGCGGCTTCGGCGTAGGCGTCGTCCTGGTAGGCGAGGGCGCTGAAACGGTCGGCGAGCGGTTTGAGCAGGTCATCGGCGCCCAGAATCATCGCGTAATCCCGTGGGCAGATCGGGAACCGGTGTTCGTAGTGCTCGACGAAAAAGCTGCCGTGTACCGCGTCGAAGTGTAGGGTCAGCGTGCCGGTTTGCAGGGCTTCGCCGTAGTCGCTGCCGAGGAATGGCATGAGCAGTTGACCCTTGAGCAGCGGGTCGGGCGAGTGCCATTGAATGTCAAAAAATTCACTGTAGGGGCTCAACCGGCCCCATTCCAGCAGGTCGAGCCACCAGGGGTTATCGGCGCCGCCCACGGCCATGTGGTTGGACACGATGTCGAGGATCAGCCCCATATCGTGCTCGCGCAAGGCGGCCACCAGGCGGCGCAACGCCGCTTCGCCGCCCAGTTCCGGGTTGACGGTGGTCGGGTCGACGACGTCATAGCCATGCATCGAACCTGCGCGGGCGCTGAGCAGCGGTGAGGCATACACATGGCTGATACCCAGCCGGGCGAAATACGGCACCAGCGGCACCGCGTCATCTAGGGTGAAACCTTTATGGAATTGCAGGCGCTGGGTGGCGCGCAGCGGCAGGGCCTTCATCGGTCACGCTCATGGGCTTGATTGCGCGCCACGGCCAGCAGTTCCAGGCGGCGGGCGGCACCGGCATTGTCGAGCAGGCTCGCCGCCTCACCTGGTAGGCGCCGACGCCAATTGGGGTGGGTGTCGGTGGTGCCGGGCAGGTTGGCTTGTTCTTGGAGGCCCAAGGCATCTTCCAACGGCAGCAGCACCAGCGGCGCACGGGTGTGGCCCAGGTAGCGCACGCTGGCATCGATCATGTGGTCGGTTTCATTGCGCACTTCATCGACGAAGTTTTGCGGGTCCTGGCTCAGGGCTTGGCGCAGCGCCTGGCGTTCGCGCCGGCGGTGCTCGCTCCATTGCTCGACGGTGGGCGCATCGATCAGGCCGAGCTGGACGTTCCAGTCGATATCGCGGCTGTTCCACCAGCCATTGAGGGTGGGCAAGTCGTGGGTGCTGGTGGTGGCCAGGGCGTTGTCCGGCCAGTCGAGGATCGGCTTGAATTGGCCGTCGTGGCCCTGTTCGAACAGCAGCACGCGCATGCCAAGAATCGAGTGGCCGATGAGTTTGTCGCGCAGGCCATCGGGCACGGTACCGAGGTCTTCGCCGAGGACGATGGCCTGGTGGCGGTGGGATTCCAACGCCAGCAAACGCAACAGGTCGTCCACCGGGTAATACAGGTAGGCGCCGTCCTGGGGCGGGGCGTCCATGGGGATCACCCACAGGCGCTGCAGGCCCATCACGTGGTCGATACGCAAGCCGCCGGCATGGGCGAAATTGGCCCGCAGCATCTCGATAAAGGCGCGGAAGCCATGGCGCTTGAGGCCTTCGGGGGCGAATGCGGAGATGCCCCAGCCTTGGCCGGCGCGGTTGAGGATGTCCGGCGGCGCGCCGACGGTCAGGCCGGCGAGCAATTCATCCTGACGGCTCCAGGCCTGACTGCCGCCGCCGTCGGCACCGACGGCCAGGTCGGCGATCAGGCCGATACCCATGCCGCTGCCACGGGCGGCTTGTTGCGCGCGTTCCAGGCAGCGCGCGATCAGCCATTGGCCGAAGGCGTAAAAGCCGATCTCGTCGCGGTTTTCTTCGGCGAAGTGTACGAGCGCCGGGCTTTGTGGGCTGCGCCATTCTTGCGGCCAATGGCGCCAGTCGAGGTCTTCCCCGGCGGCGGCACGCACGGCCTGTATGGCTTCGAAACGGCAGTGGTTTTCCAGGGCTTCAGCGCCCGCCTGGCGGAAACTGAGGAAGTCGGCGTGTTGCGGGTGATGACCGTGACGGAAGTCGTCATACAGGGCACGCAACAGCCGTTGTTTGGCCTTGGCAGCGGCGGGCCAGTCGATCAGGGTGTGTTGTTCGAGGGTGTGCAGTTCATCGGCCAAACCGCAGGCCTCGATGGCGTTGCGCACTTCGCGCTCACCCAGGATGCAGCCCGGCGATGCGTACAGGCTATTGAGAAACAGCCGGCTCGACGGCGAATACGGGCTGTAGCGCTCGGGGTCGGCGCTGAACATCGCGTGCATCGGGCTGATCGCCAGGGCATCGGCGCCGCGTTCGGCGGCCGAGCGGGCCAGGTGTTCCAGGGCCAGGGTGTCGCCGAACCCGCCGTCGCCGAGGCGGCGCAGGGAATACAACTGGGCGCTCAGGCCCCAGGCACGCGGGGTGTGACTGTCGACGGCGTCAGCGACGCTGTAGCAGTGGCGGGGCGCCACGGCTAGGGTGAAGGTCTGGTCGGCGATATGCACTTGGTGGTAACCGAGGGCGATCACGCCGGGCAGCACCGCGTCGCTGTCGAGGTGCAATTCCAGGACTTCGCCGCCTTCAAGGCTGACCCGGCAGGCGGTGTCGGGCTCGAAGTAGCGCGCCAGGTCCAGGCCTTCGCCGCTGTCGACGGTGAGCAAGGGCGGCAGGTGTTTGTCCTGTTGTACCTGCTCCAGGTCCCGCAGGCTGGCGTTGATCTCGGCATCGTTGTCGGCCGGGTGGCCCAGGCCTTTGAGGACGGCGCGCAGGGCGTCGGGGCTGACACGTTGCGGGCGGCCGTTTGCGTCGATCCAATCGACGGCCAGGCCCGCTCGGCCAGCGAGGATTTCCAGGTTCGCTTCGCTCAAGGGTGCTCTCCAACAGGGGATAGGGTAACGCGTGCGCCGAAGGGCGCCAGGTGCGTGTGGTCATGGGTCGGCGTCTGGAACAGCACGTGCTGCCCAGCGGCGTGAGCCAGGGCCGTGGCACTCAGGTTCAGGTCGACCTGCAACAGGCTGCCATTGCCCAGGCGCCAACGCGCGGTGACGGCGCCGTCTGCGAGCACCTGGGCACCGAGCGCGGTGCTGCCGGGTAAATGCGGCACGATATGCGTGTGCCGCAGGCTCAGCAGGTGACGGTAGAACTGGGCGTGCGCGTTCTCGGCGAAAGACGGCGCTGACTGCTCAAAGGTCGACAGGGCGTTGGGGTCGGGAATCCGCTTGCGGCGCTCCGGGTCGTGGAACGCGGCAAAATCGGCGAATTCATTGCGCCGACCTTCGCGTACCGCTTCAGCCAGTTCGCCATGGTGGTCGGTGAAAAACTGAAACGGCTCGCTGGCGCTGACTTCATCGCCCATGAACAGCAACGGGATCATTGGCGACAACAGCAGCAAGGTGGTCGCTGCCTTGAGCGCCTGGGGTGAACAGAGCTGGTGCAGGCGTTCGCCGAGGGCGCGGTTGCCGATCTGGTCGTGGTTCTGCAAAAACGCCACGAAGGCGGTGGGGGGCAAGCCGCTGCTGGGTTCGCCGCGCGCATGCCCGTGGCGTGTGGTGTGGCCCTGGTAAATAAAGCCTTCGCCGAGGCAACGTGCGAGTTTGGCGGTAGGCGTTTGGGCAAAGTCACTGTAGTAGGCATCGGTTTCGCCGGTCAGCAACACGTGCAACACGTTATGGAAGTCGTCGTTCCATTGCGCGTCGAAATCGTGCTTCAACAGGCTGGCCTGGTTGAGTTCGTTTTCCAGCACCAGCCATACGTGACGGCCGGTGTCGACCTGTTGGCGCACCCGTTGTGCCAGCTCGTGCAGGAAACCGGGATTGTCGATGGCGTGTACCGCGTCCAGGCGCAGGCCGTCGAAGCGGTAGTCGAGCAGCCACATCAGGGCGTTATCCAGAAAGAAATTCCGCACTTCACGCCGATCGAAGTCGATGCCGGCACCCCATGGCGTGTGTACATCTTCCTGGAAGAAGTCTTTGGCGTACTGGCCCAGGTAGTTGCCATCGGGGCCGAAGTGGTTGTAGACCACGTCGAGGATGACCGCGAGCCCGTGTTCATGGGCACTGTCGATCAACTGCTTGAGCTGTTCGGGCGTACCGTAGGAGGACTGCGGCGCGTAAGGCAGAACGCCGTCATAGCCCCAATTGCGCTCGCCGGGAAATTGCGCCAGGGGCATTAGCTCAATCGCGGTAACGCCTAGCTCGGCCAGGCGCGGCAGGTGTTTTTCGACTTGCGCGTAGCCCCCCAGCGCACCGACATGCAGTTCGTAGATCACGGCTTCATGCCAGGGCCGGCCTTGCCAGTGGCTGTGTCGCCATTGATAGGCGAGCGGGTCGACCACCAGGCTCCAGCCGTGCACGTCCGAGTCCTGGGCCCTGGACGCGGGGTCGGGAACATCCATTGCGCCATCGATGTTGTAGCGATAGCGCGTGCCCGCAGGGCACTTTATCTCCGTCTCGAACCAACCATCTGCCTGGGGCAGCATGGCTATTGACTTGCCATCTTCCAATTCAACGCTGACATAAAACGCGTCTGGCGCCCACAAGGCGAAACGCGTGTGTTGCGCGTCCAGCATGATTGCGCCGTGGGGCCAGGTTTCCAGAGTCCGTAACGGCATCTATGAAGACCTCCCTTGATTATTTAATCGATTTCCCCAAGGCCTTGGCCACCAGTTGCTCATACAGTTCGGCGTAGGGTTCGACCGCCTGGCACCAGTTGAACGGCTGAGTCATGGCGCAGCAGCGCATGGCGTTGAGCAGGCCTGGGTAGGCGAACACTTTGAACGCACGGTTCAGCGCTTCGCGGTAGCTGTCCACGCTGGATTCGTTGAACAAGAACCCGGTGACGCCGTCTTCGATGGTGTCTGCCAGGCCGCCGGTGTTGCGTGCGACCGGCAGCGAGCCGAAACGCTGGGCGTACATCTGGCTCAAACCGCACGGTTCATAGCGCGACGGCATCAGCAGAAAGTCACTGCCGGCAAACATGCGACGGGCGTCGGTTTCGTTGAAGCCGATGCGCACACCGACCTGGCCTGGGAAACGCAGCGCCAGTTCGCGCATGGCGTGTTCTTCTTCCGGCTCGCCGCGGCCAATGATCGCGATCTGGCCGCCGTTCTCGACGATAAAGCTGGCGACCGCTTCGGTCAGGTCCAGGCCTTTCTGATAGACCAGCCGAGAGACCACGGCGAACAGTGGGCCGGTGGAGTCATGCAGGCCAAACAGGGTGCGCACGTGGGCGGCGTTGACCGCCTTGCCTTCCCAGTCGCCGATATTGAAGTTGTGGGTCAGGTGCGTATCAGTGGAGGCTTCCCAGCTTTCGTCGATGCCGTTGGGAATGCCGCTGAGCAGGCCTTGCTGGGTCTTGCTGGCGAGAAAGCCGTCCAGCCCGCAGCCGAATTCCGGGGTGGTGATTTCCTGGGCGTAAGTGGCGCTCACAGTAGTGATGTGACTGGAGTAGGCCATCCCCGCCTTGAGGAACGACATCTTGCCGTAGAACTCCATGCCTTCCTGTTGCAGGGCATGGGGCGGAATCCCCAATTCCGGCGTGGAGGCCAGGCTGACCACGCCCTGGTACGCCAGGTTATGGATGGTGAACAGGGTGGGCGTGCGTGACCCACGCCAGTGCATATAGGCAGGTGCCAGGCCGGCAGGCCAGTCGTGGGCATGCACCAGGTCCGGGCACCAGTGGATTTGGGCGAGGTTGGCGGCCATGTCGGCAGCAGCCAGGCCCAGGCGTGCGAAGCGAATGTGGTTATCCGGCCAGTCGCGGCCGTTGTTGGCGCCATAGGGCGTGCCTTCGCGCTCGTACAGTTCGGGGCAGATCAGTACGTAGATAACCAGGCCGTCCTTGAGGTCCATGCGCCCGATCTTGCACGGCGGCAGCGCGGCGTGGCCACCCAGTTCGCCGATGATATGGATCGGGTTGTCGCTTTCCATCACCTGCGGGTAACCGGGGATCAGCACACGCACATCGTGCAAATGCGCCATGGCGCGGGGCAGGGCAGCGGAGACGTCGCCGAGGCCGCCGGTTTTAACCAGGTCGGCAAATTCGGAGGTGACGAACAAGACTTTCTTTCGATTGGGGTTATGACTCACGATCGGCCGCACAGTGTTGGGCAGGTCGACCAAAGATGTCGGTCCCCCTGCCGGCTTACTAAAACGCTCTCCCTGAGTATCTACTGCGGCACTGATCATAGTTCTCTCCCACATGTTGGTTGGCTAATGGCCCGCTGCCACTAGCTCCGAAGACCGCTTCCTGCGGCCAGGCGCACAAGCGCTATACAAACTGGCAAGGCTTGTGCCAGTTGCACGGTTAGCTCAAATAGATTGGATGGACGGGCATTCGGTCTGAACCGCTTATGCACGCCTAACCCTAAACCTGACCTACGGCAGAGTTCTAAAGTTTCGATTTTTTGCGGGGCTTTTGTTTTGGAACGGACCCATCGGTCATGAGTCTAGGACAAATCCTAAAGACTGTAGGGTTTATGTGGAAATTTTGTAGGACAAAAAACTTGTAACGATATGCGACGCTGGAAAGCTGCGCGGGCGCTTGGGGATTAGCGCACTACGACTGTGGTGAGGGCGCTTGCTCCCGCTGGGGCGCGAAGCGGCCCCGATACAGGGCCGCGATGTCGCCAACGGGCGCAAGCGCCTTCGCCACAGTAGTGCGCGTGCGCTGAGTTGGTGCGTTAGCCGAGCACGCGAATGGGCGTGCCCTCGGCCCATGCTTGGATATCTTCGATCATCTGCTGATAAAACTGCCGGTAATTCTGCTCGCTCACATACCCGACGTGAGGGGTGGCCAGCACATTCGGCAAACGGCGCAACGGATGGTCCACCGGCAGCGGCTCCACGGCATACACATCCAGTGCCGCCCCCGCCAGGCGGCCGTTGTTCAATGCCTCCAGCAGCGCCGCCTCGTCCACAATCGGCCCGCGTGCCGTATTGACCAGGCGTGCCGTCGGTTTCATCCAGCCCAGCGCCTCGGCATCCACCAGCCCACGGCTACGCTCGCTGAGGACCAGATGGATGGTGAGGATATCGGCCTGTTCGAACAATTCGCGCTTGCTGACCCACGTTACCCCGGATTGTGCCGCGCGCTGCGGTGTGAGGTTTTCACTCCAGGCAATCACCCGCATCCCGAACACCTGGGCAAATTGTGCGACCTTCTGGCCAATGCTGCCCAGCCCGAGAATCCCCAGGGTCTGGCCATGCAGGTCGCCGCCCAGGCCCTCCTGCCAGTGGCCGGCGCGCAGGGAATTGGCTTCGGCCAGCAGGTTGCGCGTGGACGCCATGATCAATGCCCAGGTCAGCTCCGGCGCCGCGTGTTTATAACTGTCGGTGCCGCACACCTGGATACCCAGGGCTTTGGCGGCGGGGAGGTCGATGGCGGCATTGCGCATGCCACCGGTCACCAGCAGCTTGAGGTTCGGCAGGCCTTGCAGCAGGGGTTTATCGAAGGTCGAGCGTTCGCGCATTACGCAGATCACGTCGAAGCCTTTCAGGCGCTCGACCATCGTGGTGGTGTCTGCCGGATAATCATGAAGAAAATGCACCTGGCCGACCGCCGCCAGGGTCGACCAATCCACCACACCACGGGCGACGTTCTGCCAATCGTCAATGACTGCGATCTGTAGCGACATTTTCGCGTGCCTCTCATAAAGTTGGATTAAAGGCCGTTGAGCCCTTGCAGCAAGGCCTTGTGGAACTGCGCTGGTTCTTCCATCTGCGGTGCGTGGCCCAGGCCCGGAAACTCCACCAGGGTGGCGCGGGGAATCAATTTGGCCACCTGTTTGCCCAGCACCTCGTAGTGCCCGATCTTCGCCTTGACCGCAGGCGGCGCGAGGTCTTTGCCGATGGCGGTGGTGTCGCTGGTGCCGATCAGCAGCAGGGTGGGCATCTGCAAGTCCTTGAACTCGTAGTACACCGGCTGGGTGAAGATCATGTCGTAAATCAACGCCGAGTTCCATGCCACCTGGGTGTGGCCGGGGCCTTTGTTCATGCCGGCGAGCATCTGTACCCAGCGCTCGTACTCGGGCTTCCAGTGGCCGGCGTAGTAGGTGTCGCGCTCATAGCTGCGGATGCCGTCGGCGCTCACCTGCAGTTCGCGTTCGTACCATTGGTCGACGCTGCGATAAGGCACGCCGAGGGCCTTCCAGTCTTCCAGGCCGATCGGGTTGACCAGCGCCAGTTGCTCGGTTTGCCCTGGGTACAGCAGCGCGTAACGGGTGGCGAGCATGCCACCGGTGGAGTGGCCGAGCAGGGTGGCCTTTTGAATGCCGAGTTGTTCCAGCAATTGGTGGGTGTTGATCGCCAGTTGCTGGAAGCTGTACTGGTAGCTGTCGGGCTTGCTGGAGGTACAGAAGCCGATCTGGTCGGGTGCGATCACGCGGTAACCGGCGTCGCTCAACGCCTTGATCGAACCTTCCCACGTGGCGCCGCAGAAGTTCTTGCCGTGCAGCAGCACCACACTGCGACCGTTGGCTTTGCCGGTGGCCGGGATGTCCATGTAGCCCATTTGCAGGGATTTGCCCTGGGACTGGAAGTTGAAATGCTCAACCGGGTAGGGGTATTGGAAACCCTGCAGCTCAGGCCCGTAGCTGGGGCCTTCGCTGGCGGCGAACACGGGCGCTGCGCCGGCAGCGAGCAGGCCGGCAATGCAACAGGTGCGGATTAGAGGCATGGCGGGGCTCCGAGTAGGGTGCCCGGATGCTGTTTGCAGGCGATTAAGTGGGGATTAACACCCAGTGCAGGGTCAGCGCGGCCAGCACGCCATAACGCACGCCCTTGGCCAGGGTCACCAACAGCAAAAAGCGCCACAGTGGCTCGCGCATCACCCCGGCGATCAAGGTCAGCGGGTCGCCAATGATCGGTACCCAACTGAGCAATAACGTCCAATGCCCCCAGCGTTCATAGTGGCGGCGCGCCTTGTCGAGTTGCCTGGCGTTGACCGGAAACCAGCGTCGCGCCTTGAAGTGCTCGATCGAGCGCCCCAGCAGCCAATTGACCAGCGAGCCGAGTACATTGCCCAGCGTTGCGATGCCCAGCAGCCACCACAGGCTGTAATGCCCGCTGAGCAGCAGGCCCACCAGCACGGCTTCCGACTGCAAGGGCAGGAGTGTGGCGGCGCCGAATGCCGCGAAAAACAGCCCCAGGTAACCCGTCAGCATCGATCAGTGTGCCGGGTAGTCGGCCACCACCACATCTTCGCCGTCACGGGTCAGACCGATGACTTGGTAGGCGTCACCGTGGCCGTCCATTTCCATGCCGGGCGAGCCCATGGGCATGCCCGGCGCGGCGATCCCGAGCAAATCATCGCGCTTGCGCAGCGCCAACACTTGTTCGGCGGGTACGTGGCCTTCGACGAACTTGCCGTCGATCACGGCGGTATGGCACGACCCCAGGCGCGGCGCGACGCCGAGGCGTTGTTTGACCGCGCTCATATCGGCTTCAACGTGGTCATTGACCTTGAAACCGTGGCTTTCCAGATGGCTGATCCATTGCTTGCAGCACCCGCAGTTGGCGTCGCGGTGTACGTCGATAGGGATCAGGTCGGCCGCCTGGGCCAGGCCGGTGGTCAACAGGGCTGAAAGCAGGGCCAGTCGCAATGGAGTTTTCATGGGGCGTCTCGCACGTCAGAGAAGGTCGTCGGATGGGCGCTATCATGCCAGTTTATGTGGGCCACCAAACTCCCTTCGGGTATTAGGTTGATCCACATCCTGCGGTTTCAGCGAAACTCGAACCGTTCGCTGTGCAGGTTGGCCGCTGGAATTCGCTGGGCGTTCATCAGTTCGCGGACCTTGACCAGCAAGCCCTTGGGGCCGCAGAAGCTGACATGCACCTTGTCGGGGTCGGTCTCGGTCACGGCCTGGCGCAGGGCGCCCGCCAAGTGGTCGAGGCCGCCGGCATTACTGACGAATTGCGCACCGCGTAAACGCGCCATGGTTTGCACCTGCTCGGGAGGTGGGAAGGCGCGCGAAGGGGTAAAGCAATAGACCAGCGTGGCTTTGTCGAAGTCTTTGGCCGCAGGGTCTTGCAGCCAGGAAATGAAGGGCGAAATACCCACGCCAGCGCCAATCCAGATTTCCCGCTCGGCCTCGGCGGCGCGCTTGAAGCGCCCGTAAGGCGCATACAGATCGGCGCGCATGCCGACCTTGGCGCATTCTGCCAGGGTGTTTGTGTAATCCCCCAGCCCTCTGATCATGAACGAAATCTGCCCGTTCGCACTGTTTGCGCTGGCGATCGTGAAGGGATGCGGCTCGCGCATTCCTTTGACCTGCATGGCCAGGAACGCGAACTGCCCGGCCTTGAAGTCGAACCCTTTGTGAATCGGCGCCAGTGTCAAATGCAGGGCGCCGTTGGCTCGGTTGACGGCCGTCACCCGGTATTCGCCGGCACGAGCCACCGAGGGGTAGAGCACCAGCTTATAGAAGACCGCGATTACACCCAGGCCACAGCACAACATCAACCAGACGCCCGATGGACTGGCCAGGGTGATCGGCGATTTGAAGCTCAGCCAGTGCAGGATCACGAGCAGGAACAGCGGGCCAGACAGTTTGTGCCACCAGCGCCAGACGCTGTAAGGGATGTTGCGGTTCAACGCCAACAGCACGATCAGGCCCAGCGCCACGTAGCTCAACTGACGTACCAGGCGCGTCCAGTATTTGGGCAGCTCCATGATGGGCACGCTGTTCCACACATCCAGGTTGGCCTTGAACACAAAATGATACGTGGCAAACACCAGCGCCCAGATGCCCAGCCACTTGTGTACCTCATAGACGCGATCCAGGCCGCCAAACACGCTCTCTACCACCGACCAACGACTGGCCAATATGCAGGACGTCGCCATGTACACCAGGGCGGCAGTGCCGAGCAGCAAGCTGAGGGTCGCTGAGGTCAGCCAGGTATCGACCGGGATATCAACGAGTAACGTCAGCGTCGTGATCAGAAAGAGGACGGCCAGGCAGTGGCGGGTTTTCAACGGAGGCTCCCAGGGTTTCTTGGTGGGTGAGTGAGTGCTTATCCCACGTTCCTCATGGTATCCGGTTACGGGGAGGCTGGCCTTGACGTCGGTCATGCGCAGCGGAGCAGTCGATACTTCGACGCCAGAGATGCCGTCATCACGGCCGCGGTGAAGCTCGACGCCTCCCCCTGGGGATGCTGGGTCATTCGACGATGGCGGGGTTTTCCAAGCGCTGCTTGAGCTGGTCCAGCGCGATCGTGGATAGCTCAGTCATGCGTTCGTGCAAGCCGGCGAGTTGCAACTCGGTTTCATAGATCAACACGCGCTTGAACAGCGTGCCGTCACGAAAGGCCTGCAGGCTGTAGTGAATCGAACCGTCGACGGCCAGGGAGGTGAACACCGCCTTGAATTCTTCCGGGGGGCGGGCGATCTGTACGCGGTAACTCATGGGAACCCGCACGCCCAGCAGGTCGATCACCTCGGTAAAGCGCGTGCCGGTGGGGAGTGAGCCGGTGGTGCCGGTGTCGGCGCTGAGGGAGGTGGGGTGCCATTCGTGCCAGCGATCCGGCTGGGTCACGTAGCTGTAGACAGTATCGATTGGCGCTTGGATAAAGCGTTCCTGACTGATCCGCGCCAAGCGGATCGACTGCTCGACAGCACGCATGGCACACCTCCTGTGTGGCGAAACTATGCACCGGGAGCTGTCAGAATAGACCCACTCCCATGCATTGCACGGGAGTGTCTCATTAATTTATCAGCGCACCTTGAAGCGACTCATCAACGCGATCACCCGGCCATTGGCGTTTTGCAGGCTTTGGGTATTGGTTTCAGTGGCATGGCCGCTTTGCACCAGTTCCTCGACCATATGTCGGATGTGGACCATGCTCCGGTTGATCTCCTCGGTCACGGCGCTTTGCTGCTCGGCGGCCGTGGCGATTTGAGTGCTGAGGTTGTTGATATGGCTGACCGAACCGGCCATTTCGTCCAGGCCGATGTTCACCCGCGCCGTGGCATCCGCTGCCGACTGGCAACTGGCCTGGGTGTTTTCCATGGCCGCCACCGACGAACTCACACCGATGGTCAGCCGTGCGAGCATTTCATTGATCTGCGAGGTGCTGGCCTGGGTACGCGCGGCCAGTGCGCGCACTTCGTCCGCCACCACCGCGAAACCACGGCCTTGCTCGCCGGCCCGCGCCGCCTCAATCGCTGCGTTGAGGGCCAGCAGGTTGGTCTGGCCGGCGATCGCGCCGATCACGCCGAGGGTTTCGGTGATGCGTGCGGCGTCCTGGCGCATGTTTTCCACGGTGTGGGTGGCGCTGGCGACTTCGCCGATCAAGGCGCCGACGCTGCTTGATGCTTCGCCCACCACCACGCGGGAGCGGTCGGCATGCTCGTTGGCCCGCTGGGTGAAGGCGGCGGTTTGCGCGGCATTTTGCGCGACGGTGTCGGCGGTGGAGCTCATTTCGGTGATGGCGGTGACGGTCTGATCGGTCTCCGAAGCATGCCGCACCAGGATCTTGTTGGTTTGTGCCGAGGTCTGTTGCAATTGCTCCAGGCTCGTCGACATGGCGCCGGTGGCCTGGGTCACTTCACCGATCATGTTTTGCAGATAGACGATAAATCGGTTCACCGAATGGCCGATGGCGCCCAGTTCATCTTCGGCGCGGATGGTGATGCGTCGCGTCAGGTCGGCATCGCCGTTGGAGAGCGCGTCGATATTGGTTTTCAGTGTTTTCATGCGCTGCACCAGTTGGTGGATCGCATAGGCCGCCAGCAGCACCAGCAACAACACCATGGGAATTTGCAGCAGGGCCAGGGAACCGAGCACATCGTCGCGCTGGGCGGTGATCAGCGAAGTGGGCAGGGCGGTGGCGAGGAACCACGGCGTGCCTTCGATGGGGCGCATATAGAAGGTGCTCGCGACGCCCTGGTTGTCGAACTCGCTGCGTTGTAGTTTCTGCTCACGGTGGGCGAGGGCAGCGCTGACCTGGGCGGCGAACGCCGAGGCGCCGCTCAGTTCGCTGATGTTTTTCAATACCACCGGGCCGCTGATGCGCGTGCTGTTGCTGATGATCTTGCCGTCGCCTTCGACGATCAGCATTTGCCCGCCGATGTCTTTTTCCTTGCTCGCCACCAGGTCATTGAAGAAGCCCAGGGTCACGTCGATGGTGGCCACGCCATACGCCGCGCCGTCTCGCTGGATCGCCATGGCGCAGTTGGTCCGCGGCTCCTGGCTGGCGTCGTCCTTGTAGGCTGCAGCCCAGGCACATTGACCGCGCGGTGCGGCAAGGCCGCCTTTGTACCAGCTCTGGTCGTAGTAGTTGGGGGCGGGGTCACTGTTCCAGAAGGTGTTCACTGCCAGCTTGCCCGACGCATCGCGGTGCCAGAACGTGCTGTGCTTGTTGCGTCCGGGGGTGCGTTGGTTAGGCAGCGGCCAGATCCCGCCGCCGAATACTTTCAGCTCGCCGTATTGATCCACCAGACCAGGCAGCACCTTGTCGATCGCATCGCTGTCGAGCAGGGGGATGGTCTGGGTGATGCTGCGTTGCTGGGCCTGAACCTTATTCAGCTCGCCCTGGATCTGTTCGGCCACTTCGGCGATGCGGTTGAGCACCACCTGTTCTTCGGTATGGCGCAACGTGGGCGCGACCAACTGGCCGATGCCCACCACCGTCAACACAAATAGCACCAGGACGAACAGCACCAGAAACAGGGTGTAACGGGCTTGAATGGAGCGCAATGAGGGCATGGGGGTCGTCCTTACGAAGCGTTTATTGTCGACGCGGCTTTTTTAGAGCTTGGTAGGGGTATCGGCTTGGGCGGGAGGAGCTTTAGGTACGGTGGTGCAAGAACGCCATTATTCTCGGACAGTGGGTAGCGAGGAGGCGCGTATCCCTCGCTACTCAGTCTACTGAGATACCGCTATTTATCGAGGCTTTGGCGGCTGGGGATTTAGACGCCGCGATCTTCAACCTGCCCATTACAGTATCTGGCAGGCGTGTGAGCGCTGTATTAGAGGCCGTCGCCCTGAACACTGGTCTCAAATAGGTAACTTTTCCTAAGCGGTTTACCCATTTCTTCGTTCAGGCCGTTTTCAGTGAAGGGTTTCGGATTGATCGCACTCGGTGGCGTAGCCGGGTCGTTATCGAAGTCAAACGGTTTCGCATTGTTGGGTAGGCCAACGACTTGGCGTTCAAGATTCGGGAGGACGTCCGACAGGCCGGATTCCAGACGTTCAGTAGTCCCGCCCCTCAGGAATGTGCCGGTGGCGCCATTGTAGGCATGTCCAATCTCGTGAAAGAGTGCGGTGACGGGAACCGCTGTATTGGTGCGGTCAGTACTTTCAATGGTCGATTGGGGGTCAAAATAGATTTCGGCGCGATTGGCGCGCGCGCCGGCAACGCCATTTTTGATGAATCCCCGCTCAGATGGGTCAATAGTTTCTTCTGCCTCAGGCGACAGGTCGCCCAGCTCAGCTCTCTTATACTCGTATGAATTGTTGCCCGAGGAGCCTCGTTTTATGGTGACCTTAGCGCCGTTCTCCACTGCGAGCTGATCCATTTTTGCCAGGGTTTGCTGGCCTAGCGGCGAACTGCGCAGGAACTCGAAGTCGTCGGCGACCCGTTGTTTGAACTCCAGGTGTCCTTCTTCCACGGTGAAACCCTGCTCGCCAGCGTTGCTGGGTTTTACCTCGGTGAAAACCGAACCTCGGGTACGGTCGAAATGATCATTGGCGTTGGCGTAAATTAGGTCGTTGCGCTGATTATTCAAGAGGGTGTTGCGGCCTTTCCCTGTATAGAAAGTCGTGCGGTCGTGCCCTATAAGGAGGTCATTGTCATTGCCCCCATGTAATACCGTATGGCCGCTGCCTGAAACGAGTGCATCGTCGTCGTCGCCGCCGTCCAGATAACTCTGCTTGGTGGCGGGGCCGAAGCCGCCAATGAGAAGGTCCTTGCCCTTATTGCCATACATCACGGCATTGCCGCTTCCGCCGACGACGGTGTCGTCGTCTTCATTGCCCTCGGCATAACCGAGGCCGCTGCCCAACTGCAGGAAGTCCTTGCCGCGCCCGCCATAGAGCCTGCTTCGGCCACCGCCTGCCTGGATATAGTCGTTGCCGTCGCCGCCTTCAACATCCACACGAAGCTTGACGTCATCGTCGATGATTACGGTGTCATCACCGCCTTGGGCATCGATCCAGAGGTCCTGCGCCGGGCCTTGTTTTTCTTTGATGTCAAAAAAATAAGGTTTGTCGTTGATCAGGATTTGCAGCTTGTCACCGGGCCAACTGCGCACGTGGATACGGTCCGAATGGTGACCGCTTTCCACTAAAAGCCAATTGTTCGTAATCTTCGGTTTTTCGGGGTCCAATGTATTCCAGTCAATGAGTCGACTGATTTTCACGGCGCCGTCGGTGTGCAGGCGGTGCTTTCTGCGGTCAATGACGCCTGGCGTGAGATCGGACGGGGGGTCGTAGGGCGAGAAGGGCTTATCGCGGGCGTTAGGCAGTGGCGCGTTGGTGTATGTGGCTGGGGAATAACCGAGGGTGGCTAGCATAGGGGACCTTCACATTCAACGAGGTAAATACCTGATTACGTATCAGGGCTGCCCATTGCGTGGCAGATTGGTTGAAAGTGTTCCGTTGGATTGCGAGGGCCTTAGTGCGAAATGTTTCGTGCTGGCGGTGTCAGCGTGTTGGATGCTGAATATTTCGGCTCTGCGGCTATTTATTCAGCATGCCCATCACGTCTCCAGGCTTATTGGTTGATCAACTCCAGCGCGGCTTCGGTGTAACGCAGACCGGCAGTTGCGCCCACCGGGAAGATCGACGCCAGCGCCGCCAGTTCGGCAGCACTCAGCGTGATGTCCAGTGCCGCCACATTCTCTTCCAAGTATTTGCGTTGCTTGGTGCCGGGGATAGGAATCAGGTAATCACCTTGCGCGAGTACCCAGGCCAACGCCAATTGCCCAGCCGTTACGCCTTTTTCCTGGGCCAGGGCTTGCACCTGGTCCACCAGCAGCAGGTTCTTCGCGAAGTTCTCGCCCTGGAATCGTGGGCTGGAGCGACGGTAGTCATCAGCGGCGAAATCCTCTGGGCTTTTCAAGGCTCCGGTGAGAAAACCGCGACCTAGCGGGCTGTACGGCACGAAGGCGATGCCCAGGCGCTGGCAGGCTGCCAGGCAGCCGTTGTCTTCCTGGTCACGGCTCCACAGCGAGTATTCGCTTTGCAGGGCGCTGATCGGGTGAACCTTGTGGGCCCGTTCCAGGCTGGCGACGGACACTTCGCTCAGGCCCAGGTAACGTACCTTGCCTTGCTTGACCAGTTCGGCCATGGCGCCGACGCTTTCTTCGATGGCGACCTGGGGGTCGATGCGGTGCTGGTAATAGAGGTCGAGGGTGTCCACGCCCAGGCGTTTCAAGGTGCCGTCAATGGCTTCGCGGATGTATTCAGGGCGACCGTTCACCCCACGTGTCGCCGGGTTGGCCGGGTCGCGAACGAAGCCGAATTTGCTGGCCAGGAACACCTGCTCGCGCTTGCCGGCGATGGCTTTGCCGATCAGTGCCTCATTGGTGTGAGGGCCATACATGTCGGCGGTGTCGAGCAGGGTGACGCCGAGCTCTAAGGCGCGGTGCAGGGTCGCGATGGCTTCCTGGGTGTCGGTGCCGGTGGTGTAAAAGTCCGTCATGCCCATGCAGCCGAGGCCGATGGCGGAAACGTGAGGGCCGTTCTTGCCGAGTTGACGAGTGTGCATCGGGTGCAGCTCCTTAGAGAGGAAAGGCCTGCATTGTTGTCCTCGACAACGCTGGGATAAACCGGCTAAAACAGCTATCACTATTAAGAAAATCTAAATAATCCACGAGGACGCCGGGCTTTGGACCGATTTAACGCCATGCGCGTGTTCATACGAATTGTCGAGTTGGGCGGGTTCGCCAAGGCCGCCGACAGCCTGCAACTGCCGCGTGCCTCGGTGACCATCTTGATCAAGCAGCTGGAAGCGCACCTTGGCGTGCAGTTGTTGCAGCGCACCACGCGGCAAGTCAGCCCGACGCTGGATGGCGCCGCGTACTACCAGCGTTGCGTCAGCCTGCTGGCGGATCTTGAAGAGACCGAAGCGGTGTTCTCCAACACGCGGCGTAGCCCTCGCGGCACCTTGCGCATTGATATGCCTGCGGGGATCGGGCGCTTTCTAGTGATTCCCGCACTGCCGGAATTTACCGCACGCTACCCGCAGATCAACCTGGAAATCGGCCTTAACGACCGCCCGGTGGACCTGATCCGCGAGGGCGTGGATTGTGTGCTGCGCGGTGGGCTGGCTTTGGATGAGTCACTGGTGGCACGGCCCCTGGCGATGATGGATCAGGTCACCTGCGCCAGCCCTGGGTATCTGCAACGTTTCGGCGTGCCTGGCGATCTCGACGCGCTGGCCGGGCACCAAGTGGTCGAGTACTTTTCCAGCGTCAGTGGCAAGCGCTACGGCCTGGAGTTCCAGGTGGGCGAGGAGATTCGTCGGGTGGACTTGCCCAAGCAGGTGGCAGTCAACAGCGCCGACGGTTACCTCGCTGCCTGCGAAGCGGGCTATGGGCTGGTGCAGACGCCGTACTACCACGCCAGGGAGCAACTGCAAGCGGGCAGGTTGGTGGAAGTGTTGAGGGACATCCAGCCACCGCAATTGCCGCTGACGGCGTTGTACCCGCCACACCGCCAGTTGTCCCAGCGAGTACGGGTGTTTGTCGATTGGCTGGTGGAGTTGTGTGCCGGCTCTGACAGTGGGTTGCAACGCAGGCCTTGATGTCGATGGGTACATCGTTGCTCAGGGAAGCGGTCTCGCTCTCCGGCAGGAAAGCGAGGCCCAGAGGGGATTAGCGGTGATAGTAACCGGGCCCGCCACCGTAGTAACGATGGTCATGCCAGCCGCCTCCACCGTGTGGGAAAATGATGCAGCCGCTCATGCTCAGGATGATCAACAAGGGAATCAACAGTGTGATTCGACGGAACATTTCAAAATCCTCTTGGGTGCTCACAGGTTCAATCAGGCGACGGACAAGCCAAAGTTTTTCATCGCCTGTAACATGAGACCCTGCCGACCCGATTCCATCCCCGCAAACGGGTATGTGCTTGGCATGTTCGGCGATACAAAGTGGATACATTCTCAAGGTTCAGGAACCCGTCATGACCCAAAAGCAACGTTTGAAATACTCGATTCTGATTTCCCTGGTCGTACTGGGGACGATGTTTGGCCTGTCCTACCTGCAGAACACCGGGGTTATCAGCGAAAAGACGTTTCAGTACATCGCCATTGCAGTGGCGGTAACCGTGGTAGTGATCAATGGTGTGATGCGTCGCAAGGTCAAGCCTAACTTCTGATTCACGTGCGTGGGTCAGGCGCGGCCTTCGAGTACTTTGGCAGCCTCTTCATGGAGGCTGTAGCTTTTATCGGCATTGAGGGTGATCACGCCTTCGCTGCACAGGCGCTTGAGCACCTCGCGCACGCTGAGAAACGACAGCGGGATGCCCAGCTCCAGCAAATGGCTGTGTACACCGCGTACCCCGAGGGTGCGCTGGTTGCCGGCGGCGGTGAGGAGGGCGTCGATGACCTTCAACCGGATCAGGCTGGTGCGCAAACCAAAACACTTGAGCAAATGGCGAATGCGCTGATTGCCGTGCTGTTCGGGTGCGTTACCAAACGCTTGAGCGCCAGTGCCATAAGCGGCATCGGCGGTCGGTGAATGTCCGTCCTTGGGCAGTTGCGAGTTGTACATGCAAAAAACTCCTTATCAGAGCCTGATCAGGAAAATGATGGCGCTCTTACCTAAATAAGACGAACGAGCGATGCAAATAATGAAGTGCCGGATGTAGAAATTTTGTCGGTATCCGCCTTGTCACATCGCCGTCGCCTTAGATAACCGCCTTTTCGCGAAACCGCGCTATGCCAGCAAAGCCTCGGCTGAAGTGGTTGTGCCGGGCCTTATGGTTTCTGTTTCCGTCACGCGGGCCAAAGTTCTCCTGCAAAAATCTGTAGGTCGCCGGTCAACTCATCCGACGCGGTGATGGTGCCTGAGGGGCCTGGTCGTGGGTCTGCCGACCGAATGCCATAGGTGCCCCGTCCCGCTCTTTCATACACGGCGATACCGGTGCCGCCGGTCAATTCGGAAAGCCCCGGAACATTTTGGGTGGTATTGACATGGTGGCGTCCCACCAGGGCAATCCACTTGTCGCCGCCTGCGTGTTGCTCAATGGTGCGGGTGGCGTAGTAGTTGAACTCTTCGAGTCGTTGCGTGGCTTGCTCAGGTGTCTTGATGGTGCCAAACAGGTGGCGTTCGTCGTTGTGCCGGGTCAAGTAAAAATGATCAAGCGGCACGATTTCGATTTGGTTATCTTCGAATTTTTTCAGCAGTTCACCCAGGCTCGGGCGTTGGTTGGGGGGGCGGTGTGCGAGCCCGATCCTGCCCATGCCATCATCTTTCCAGCGCATTATTTTGTCGTACACGAGGCCTTCGACGAATAGCTTTTTCACCTTGTTTTGAACAAACAGATCGACGTTGTCATACAAGGTTCGGAAAGAGGCCAAGTTGTTGTGGGATTCTCCAAATACCAGGCCCGGCGCGGTGCTAAACGCATCCGCAATGACGTCGGGGGTTCTTTTTGGGGCGCTGATATTCGGGACAACGGGGCGGGGTGGCTGCCCGTCGGCGGCCATGCGCGTATAGAAATCGCGCATTTCCTCGGTGAATTTGTCACGGGTTGCCTGCTTTCGGCTGGGGGTGAAGTGACCCTCGCTGGGTCGGCCGCGGATACTGCTCACGTACTCGGAGTCGGGCAAATGGTCTGTTTTGCGCACGTGCTCGACTGGTTGCCCAGCCGGCGGTCGACTGAGTGGCGGGCGTGACGGCCTGCTCAGCGGGTTGAAGCGATGATCACGCGCAGATCGCCCCGGTTGTTGGGGGTTGGGTGATGGCGGCATCAGCGTATGGGTCGGGGTAAACGAGTCGAGCGTGGGGCCATAAGGCAGCATCGTATCGGAATTGAAGGCATGCCATTTGCCACGTTGGCGCACGGCAGTGCCTTCCACCGAATGTGTGCCGACCTTGAAGAGACCTGTTGCAGCCGCCTCGTACCGTTGGCTGGCGATGAGCAGGGCCTGGCTGTTTGCCGCGCCACGCAGTTTGCGCAGGCCTTGCGCGCCGGCGCTGACGCCACTCGTGACGAGTCTGCCGGCACCCACCGCCAAGTCACCGGTGCCGCTCAAGGGGTTGAAGGCGTTGAGTGCGGTGACACCGAGGATTTTACCGCTCTGCGCCAATTTGCCCAGGGTTGAACCCGCTCCCGCACCCGCCACTGCCTTGCCGAGTCTTGCGGCATTGCCCAGCCCGGCCGTGACAAAGCCAAATACATCAATCGCCAGGTCAATGGCGCCGTCCTGATAGTTACCGTTGCGCAAGTTCGTGATGGCCGATCTGAGGGGGATCAAGTTCAACAGTGCGTCTGTCGCAGAACTCACCCATGCGCGTCTCGCCTCGGACGGTGTGTTGCCTGCTGCGTGTTGCTTTACTGCGGGGTCATCAAACCCTAGCGCCTTGATGACAGCGTCGGCGATATAGTGGGTTCGCTGGCTGCGAAAGGTGTTGAATGTGGGGTATCGCGGAGTCTTTTCGTCTCCGTCGGAGTTGTAGGCTGAGCCATGGGGGGAGAACGCTTCAATTTTGTTGACTTCATCCGACACATATTGGTGTGGCCGGCGGGTCCTGCTCTGGTCAACCTTGGAAATGATGCCGGTTGTGGTATCGACCTCGTATGTCTGATGGCTGCTTTGATATTCGGTGTGTACGAGGATCTTTGGGCTGGTGTGAAAGAGCTTGTCTTGGACAAAAGGAATCAAACTGGTTCGGTAGTCGTTTTCCTTGAAAAGTGTGATTTTTCCATAATTGAGGCGTCTTCGGTCTGCCAGCGGCAAGCGGTCAAGGGCACTGATGATTGAGTATTTTTTGACCTGCTTGATAGTGTCCAGTGTGCTGGCGAATGCCGTGTCGAAAGCCTGTGGAATATTGAACTGCGGGCTATTGGTGAACTGCGCAAAAGCGTCAAGATTGATGTTCGCGTGCGCGCCGATGACTTGCCAATCTTGCGCATCGATTTGCAGCCCCTGTTGCGTGATATCCAGCATCGAATAGGCTTGGCTGAAGCGGGGGGCTTTGGGGTCGTGGGATTTATAGTCGATGCGCAACACCCGGTCCTCAAAGTCATCGCGATCACCGAATGTTGCTTTGAGCAGATCCAGAGCCATCTGTTTACGGCTTGGCAGTGTCGAACCCACCCCTTCGGAAGCGGCGCTCAATGCGCTTTGTTGGGTATTGAAGGCTTCGCGGGTGTACTCGATTTCGGCGTCGTCGTAGGCCGAATCGTCTTTGGTTTCGAGAAAACCGTTCACCAGGCCCCAGTCGATCAAGGCGGCCTTCTGCGCCGATTCACCTGCGGGTGCTATTGAGTCGGCGTTGCGCATGACCTCGGTAAAATCCATGTGCAGGGTCTTGCCGGGTGCCTGGTCTTCAATCGCGGCCACCGCGATGCACAAGTTGGCCCACGCCTGGCTGCCGTACACCACCGTGGCGGGGATATCCTTGACCAGGTATTGCGGCGCCACCCGGGCTAACAGCAACCTTGCCCCGAGATCAGCGGTAGCGGCGGAGGTTTTACCGCTGTCGCTCAGGTGTTTGGCCAGCGCGCTAATTACACTTGCCGGCGACATACCCCAATGGCTGTCGGCCGCGAGGTTGAAGCCCGCTACGGTATTTCTGCGAGGCTGTTCGATGGACTCGGGGTCCAGCCCCAAGTGGATGGCTGTCAGCACATAGTCGTTTGCGCTGGTGTCGGTCGCTATGCCGCCTACCTTGGCTTGTATCGCCAGGCCCAGCGCCTGCGCCTTGGGGGAATCGAGGAGTTTTTCCAGCGCTTTGGCAGGGCCCTGTAACTCGGCGCTGGATAGCGGGTTGCCTTCCAGCAGATACCCCAATGCGCCACGCCGGCTATCGAAAAGTGGCAGGCCCGGCAGTTTCTCAGTGTTGTTGGCCACCACGTCGTGCACCACGCGCTGGTGTTCCTCACTGAGCGGCAATGCCCAACTGAGGCCTCCGCCCAAGTTGCCCAAAGGGTGTGACAACGAATGATTGATCAGCGCGTCGGCCATGTCGAAAAGATCTTCACGCGTGGCCGGCATATACGTGCCGTGGCGGGTGATGAAGGCCTCAAGGCTGATTGTTTGCTCGTGCGCCTGCGGGGTTTGACGATGAAGCGCCGAGTCGGGATCAACGTCCATCAGGGTTTCTTGCAGTGCGCGCAGCACCGCCTCGCCCGTGGCATCCGGTGCCAGTGAGCGGGCTGCCTGGTTGAGTTGTCGGGCAAGCGTTTGCAGGTTGCGCCTATGTGCCAGTGCGGTTTTGAGCGCCTGGCGGTTGTCATTGCTGTCGGCTTCGTGCTGCGCGGGCGGGTCTTCGACCAGAGCAATGCTGTCGGTAGGTAAGACCGTGGGCAACAGGGGGTAAACCGGCTGTATGGGTGAGCCGGAAGATAGGGTAACGGACGTCATGATAAGCACCTTCTTTCACACGGTGAGGCAGTCCTTGCCGACGAACGCCTTCGTCTGAAGGCGCTCGTTTGGGTGTTGAAAGCAGGTGTTTGTGTTCCGCTTGCGGGCTCTACAGGTTGTCAGAATGTGTAACGGTGGCTATCAGCGCTGGGAGTGTCCTGGTGTCAGGCTAGCCGCCATCGCGGCGTAGAAAAATGATGCGGCCTCTTTCGCACTTAAATTATTTGCGGGTTTTTGCGTTCTTACGTTGGGGTCATTGCCCTGTGTGAGGCGGTTTAATCTGACGGTGGAGTCTGCGTGATTATTTGCAACGGGTTGTCCAGGGCGTGTGTGACGGGGCTGTTGCTGGGAGTGAGCCTGGCCGCATCGGCGCGGGAGGCGGTGGTTGAGGCCGCGGCGGACATCCGGCGGACCAGTTTCGGAGTGCCCCATATCCGCGCCAGCGATGAGCGCGGCCTGGGTTTTGGCATCGGTTACGCCTATGCCCAGGACAACCTGTGCCTGCTGGCCAACGAGGTGGTCACGGTGAGTGGCGAGCGCGCCAGGTTCTTTGGCCCTGAACAATCGACCCTGGAGGCGCGCAACAACCTTGCCAGCGATGTGTTCTTCACCTGGCTGAATACGCCAGATGCGGTGGCCACATTCTGGGCGGCGCAGAGCCCACAGATCCGGCAGCGTATCGAAGGGTACGTCGCCGGCTACAACCGTTATCTGAAAGAGCAGGGTGCTCCGGCCCAGTGCCAGGCGGCGTGGGTGCGGCCGATCACGCCACAGGATGTGGTCAAACTGACGCGCAGGCTGCTGGTGGAAGGTGGCATCGGCCAATTCGCCGAAGCCCTTGTCGGCGCAACGCCGCCCAACGCTACCGCCTCTGTACCGAGCGACGCCAAAGCCTTTGAACTGGCCACCGCCCATCAACAGCGCTTTACCCTGGACCGGGGCAGCAACGCCGTCGCAGTGGGCCGGGATCGTTCATTCAATGGGCGTGGCATGCTGCTGGCTAATCCGCATTTCCCCTGGATCGGCGGCATGCGCTTTTATGAGATGCACCTGACCATCCCTGGCCAACTGGATGTAATGGGCGCCGCACTGCCGGGCTTGCCAGTGGTGAATATCGGCTTTAACCAGCATGTGGCCTGGACCCATACCGTCGACACGTCCAAGCATTTCAGCGTGTATCGCCTGACCCTCGATCCCAAGGATGCCACGCGCTACCTGCTGGACGGCAAATCCATCGCGCTGGATAAAACCACGTTCACCGTGCAGGTCAAGCAAGCGGATGGCAGCCTCAAAGGGCAGACGCATACCGTCTACCGTTCGCAATTCGGCCCGGTGGTGCAATGGCCTGGCAAGCTCGATTGGGACAACCGCTACGCCTTCAGCCTGCGCGATGCCAACCTGGGTAACGACCGCGTGCTGCAACAATGGTACGCGATGAATCGCGCCGGCAGCGTCAAGGACCTGCAAACCTCGGTACACACTCTGCAAGGCATCCCATGGGTCAACACCCTGGCCGCAGATGACCAGGGGCAAAGCCTGTTCATGAACCTGTCGGTGGTGCCCAACGTCAGCGCGGCCAAGCTCGCGCAATGCAGTGACCCACGGGCCGGCCTGCAACTGATCATATTGGACGGCTCCCGCAGCGCCTGCGCCTGGGACGTCGACCCGCGCGCTGCCCAAGCCGGGATCTTCGCGGCTGAACAGTTGCCGCAACTGGAACGTACCGACTACGTGCAGCATTCCAACGATTCTGCCTGGATGGTCAACCCCAAGGCACCGCTGACCGGTTTCTCCCCAGTCATCAGCCAGGACAACATCGGCCTCGGCCCCCGCACGCGTTTCGCGCTGCAACGCCTGCAATCCCTGGACAAACGGCCGATCAGCGTCGCCGACCTGCAAAACATGGTAATGGACAACCAGGTCTACCTCGCCAGCCAAGTGATGCCCGACCTGCTGGAATTCTGCGCCAAGCACCTCGGCGCCGACGCCGCCACCCTGCAACCGCTGTGCGCCAGCCTGCAAACCTGGGACCAGCGCGCCAACCTCGACAGTGGTCTGGGCCTGGTGCATTTCATCTACCTGATGCAACACCTGCAGCAAACCCCCGACGCCTGGCGTGTCACCTTCGACCCGGCCCAACCCCTCACCACCCCACGCGGCCTGGCCATCGAGCGAGCGCCCGTCGCCAAGGCCTTGCGCGAAGCCATGCTGGCCTCGACCACCGAGGCCAGCAAACTCGGTCTCACCGCCGAAAGCCGCTGGGGCGATCTGCAAGTCAGCGGCCAAACCCCGATCCACGGCGGCCCGCAACAGCTTGGCATCTACAACGCCATGCAAACCGTGCCCCGCGCCGATGGCAAACGTGAAGTGGTCAGCGGCAGCAGCTACCTGCAAATCGTCACCTTCGATGACAACGGCCCCCGGGCTCAAGGCGTGCTGACATTCTCCCTGTCCAGCAACCCCACATCGAAATACGCAAAGGACCAGACACGCGCATTCTCCGAGAAAAACCTCCGCCCGCTGCCCTTCACCGAAGCGCAGATCAAGGCCGATCCGCAGTACCAATCGAAGGTCATCAAGGAGTAGGGCACGCACGCAAGCCCTTGATGCAAAGGCAGAATATTTTTTGAAATCAAGGGGTTGCAGGCAAATGCAAATGAGTACATAATGGCGCCCATCGAACGCAATGAAGCAATAAAAACTTCAATGTATTCAATGAGTTAGAGTAGAGGCGCGCTTCACATAGCCCACTCAAGTTTGTATGCGGTGAGTGCCAGCAACCAGGGCATTGATCGTTTGAGGCCGAGTAGCAAAATGGTTATGCAGCGGATTGCAAATCCGCCTACGCCGGTTCGATTCCGACCTCGGCCTCCACTCTTAAAGCCCCGTAGATCAATGGTCTACGGGGTTTTTTATTGCCTGCGATTTACAATCCGTTCCGCAACTTTAGAGAGTCGTTCCGCAACCTCTTCCAGTTTGCACCTCGGTTCATAGCTATCTCGGGTCCGGTGACACTCTAGTAGCGGCTTGATTGTGTAGTGGCGTAGACGCATCATTGGCTGGCAATGGGAGGCGGTTGCAGCCATCCCTCTTACCCATCGAAAAATTAGAGGGACCTAATGAAGCTGCTCGACGACACAATTGATTTACTAAGCGACGCAAGTCAACCACTTGCTAATTCATTTTTTAAGGCACAAGTAATTGCGCATAAGCTACAAGATAAGCAGTTTGAAAAATGGGTAAGAAACGAGATAAAGGGTTATGAAAGCGAGGCGGATGTACCGGCGTACCGAGTTGTGAACTTAACTCCATACGGCCACGTTGAAAACCGTGCGAAGCGTTATAATAATTTCAAACTGCCGGTAAGCGGCATGCCGCAAGAAGTGCGATCTCAGTATCTGGTATATCGGCATACGCAGAGTATCGCTGTTATAGAGGGTTTCGCGAGGGACAGCGATAAGATTAGCATAAGCATAGATCCTATTATTTATCCATTTTTGATGGATGGCATCGATCCTTCCTATTCAATAACCAGCGCTTGGGGGAAGCCTCCGGCAGGGGCTTTTGCGCAAATATTAAATGAGGCTAGATCTAGATTGCTAGACTTGCTGTTAAACCTTCAGAGTCTTTTACCTGAGGGAGACAAAGAAACTGATGTAAAACTTATATCTAAAGTCCAAGGATTAAATGACATGTTTAAAGGTGCTGTATTTGGGCATGGCGCAAATATCAGCCTGGCGATTGGGGAAGGTAATCAGGCATCCCATAATAAAACGTCGGTTGCACTTGGCGATACAAAGTCACTGGTTAGTGAACTGAAAAAGCACAAGGTTTCAAAAGAGGATATTGCGGCATTACGTGTCGCGATTAAAAGTGATGTGAAAAGCGCTGGGCCCAGTCCGCAAAGCTTTGGGCCGGGAGTTAGTAGTTGGCTGGGAGGGATGATCTCTAAGGCAGGAACTCCAGCCTGGGAGATTCCCTCCCAGGTCGGCGCAGGCTTGTTGATTGGCGCCCTGTCTAAATTCTTTGGGATGTCATGAGATTTTCCGGGTCGAATCACTTTGTAGGCATGACGATCTCACCGATTCGCCGATAAACTTTCTTGGTCATTTCCTCTGTAGAGTGTCCAAGTAGGCGGCTGGCGTGTGTCAGCTCGATCTCGCTCGCGGCTTTCGGGCGGATGTCCTTGAACTGGAACTGGCGAATCAGCACTGCCAGAGCAGGGTCACCGTCGGCACCGGCTTTGATGGCAGCCTTCTCGCGAGCTTCGTCCCAGCGATTGCGCAGCATCTGCTGGCTCATCCTTAGGCCGGATGTGTTGGTGATCAGCCTCGATGTTTTTATGCCGCTGAGGGCTCGGCGTTCCTGCAGATCATTGATAAAGGCACTCAGTCCGGACTGAACACCTTCGTCCTCCAGGCGTAGGCGAAGTTTCTTCGCAGTCTTGCCCTGTTTGACCATTAGGAACTCGGCGTTTAAATCAGTGGTGGCCACTTTCAACACGTCGGCGGGGCGCTGACCGGTCAAGTAGGCGAGGTCCATCGCATCCTTGAGTTCCTGCACTGCTGCGTCATACACGGCATTCCACACGATATCGCCGGCGTAATAGTCCCGTGGGGTCTCCTTGTTGCGGCGCACACCGAAGCAAGGGTTGGCGTTGTTGGTCAGGCCCCACTCGCGGGCAATCGTGAACATGTGCGACAGCAGCGCGATTTCCCGATTCCCCCGGACCTTTGCTGTCCTGGCGTCCCGGTACTGCGCTACCACCTGGGGTGTTATCGAATCAATAGGGGCATTCTCAAACGCTTTCCTAAGCCGGCTGGTCTACCACCGTCGAGTGCAACGGCGGCAAAAAGGGCAAGGCTAAGGCCAAGGGCAAGAAAACGAAGAAAGCCGCTAAGCCCGTCAAAGTCGTCAGCCTGGCGTAGCGGTCGAGCACCACAAACCCCGCCAAGTGCGGGCTACTCATTTTAGGAGCTTGTATGCCCATCACCCAGCAGCAGTTGCTGCAGATCCTCCCGAACGCCGGCCGCCAAGCCGGCGTTTTTGTATCCGCCCTAAACGCGGCCATGGCGAATCGAAAGATCGACACACCGAAGCGCCAGGCGGCATTCCTTGCCCAGGTCGGCCACGAGTCCGGCCAGTTGCAGTACGTGCGTGAACTGGGGAGTGGTCAATACCTCAGCAAGTACGACACCGGCGCGCTTGCGGCCAAGCTGGGGAACACGCCTGCAGCCGACGGTGACGGCCAACGCTATCGGGGTCGCGGGCTGATCCAGATCACCGGCCACGACAACTACCTACGCTGCAGCTTGGCATTGTTCGGCGATGAGCGATTGCTTGGCACGCCTGAGCTGCTCGAGCAGCCGCAGTGGGCGGCAGAGTCAGCTGCGTGGTTCTGGTCGGTAAATGGGCTGAACGCGCTCGCCGATCAAGAGCAATTCAACACCATCACCCGCCGGATCAACGGCGGGCTCAACGGCCTGGAAGATCGGCTGCAGCTCTGGGGCAGAGCGAGGGCAGTGTTATGCGTCCCGTCGACCTGATCCCTGGGCAGTTCCGTATCGCTACCGTTGGCTTGTTGCTGGTGATGTTGGCGGTCGGCTCCGCTGCATTGGCCTGGACCGTTCAAGGTTGGCGTTACGGCCAGCAGTTGGAGCGCCAGGCCCGGCTACATGCGGACACCCTGAACGAGTTATCACAAGCCTCTGCCGCCCTGCAGCGTACCGAGCAGGACAAGCGCTTTGCCCTGGAGCAGCGCCTGCAGAACAAAGACCAAACCCACCATAAGGAATTGACTGATGAGCAAACGAAGCAGGCTCGTCTGCGTGATCGCCTGGCTACTGCTGATCTGCGGCTGTCAGTCGTACTCGCCGCCACCGACGCCACCAGCAACTGCTCAGTGCCAGCCACCACCGCCACCGGCCGCCTGGTTCATGGCTACACAAGAGCCCAACTTGACCCAGCGCATGCTCAACGAATTATCGGCATCACCGATGCCGGCGACCAAGGACTGATCGCCCTGCGGGCCTGTCAGGCCTACGCAAAAGAAGTCTCTACACCGAAGTAAGGCAGGATGCGTCAACATCCAAGCCCGGCCACCTTCCCCGCAGAGCGTCCCTGCAAGTCCAGCCAAGGCTCCTGCTTCGTGCACAAAGCGGAGCGAGCCTAGCACTGTTTATCCATACAGCAAAGGTCTTGCTTTATATGTCCACACCCATCATCCCTTGGATGGGCGGCAAACGCCGCCTGGCCGATCGCCTTATCCCGCTTTTCCCACCCCACGAATGCTACGTCGAGGTCTTTGCCGGCGGTGCCGCGCTCTACTTCATGCGTCCCCAGGCCGCGCCGGTTGAGGTCCTCAACGACATCAACGGCGACCTGGTGACGCTGTACCGCGTGGTACAGAACCACCTGGAAGAATTCGTGCGTCAGTTCAAATGGGCGCTCAGCTCCCGCCAGGTGTTTGAGTGGCAGAAGATGACTCGCCCTGAAACCCTCACTGACATCCAGCGTGCCGCGCGGTTCTTCTACCTGCAGCACCATGCCTTTGCCGGCAAGGTGACTGGGCAGACGTTCGGTACCGCCACCACTGGCCCCGCCATCAACCTGCTGCGGATTGAGGAGAACCTATCAGCAGCGTGGCAGCGGTTGTCCGGCACCTATGTTGAAAACCTGCCCTGGTTGGACTGCGCCGAACGCTACGACCGTGCCCACACCTTTCACTACATGGATCCACCTTACTGGCAGACCGCTGGCTATGGGGTGGATTTTCCATTTGAGAATTACGAGCGCATGGCTGATTTCATGCGGCGTTGCAAAGGGAAGGTGATGGTTAGCATCAACGATCATCCGGATATTCGGCGGGTGTTTGATGGCTTTCATTTTGAGACCGTGGACATTCGGTACAGCACGGCCAATCAGCGACAGGGGAGGTCCGAGGTTCGCGGTGAATTGGTGATCATGAACTGGGAGTCGGCTGCTTTGGGAGGGCTGTTCTGAGTGTCGCTAGCATTTTCCGTGAACACTAGGCGGGGCTTGCTGATACCCTTGTCAGGAGGCCACGGCCTGACTCTCTCCAGATCCAGCACGATTCCCGTGCAATCCTGACAGAGAGCCCGTATGACACTCCGCCGTGCTACTTCCCTTCGCCCTGGACAATTCAAGCACCTGATCCGCGTTGCGTCCGTCACTGGCCGTCTGCCGGAGCGTGACGTGATGCTGTTGTGGCTCACTCACACCACCGGCATTCGCGTCACCGAACTGGCCTTGCTGGAGATTGGCGACGTGCTCTATCCCAGCGGTGCTATCAAGCCCGAGGTGTATTTGCGAGCAGACATCACCAAAGGCTGCCGCCCGCGCAATGTGTACCTTACACATGCCCGATGCCTTGCCGCGCTCTATGCGTGGTTGGTGGTCCGGTATCAGCGCCGTTGGGGGCTTTCTGGTGCGGATGAGTACCGAGGGTTTCGCCCAGATTCAAAGCTGGTCATGACCCACAAAGGGCAAGCCTTTGAGTTGGCTTTCAAACATCGCCAGTTAGACAGCGGGCCGGTGACCTACCGCGCCTGTGATGCGCTGCAACAGACAATCACCAGGCTCTACCGCCAGGCGGGTATCAAGCAGGGCTCATCCCATAGCGGGAGGCGGTCATTGGCGGCAAAGGTACTGGCCGCAACGGGAGATGTTGAGACGGTGCAAACCATCCTTGGCCATGCTTATCTCGATCACAGCAAACCGTATTTAAGCGTTGACCAGACTGTGATACGCCGAGCGTTTGAGATTGCACTTTAGTCGGCTATCGATGGCGTCAGAGCCTGTGCACGGTAGGGGGTACACACGTTCAAAGAAATTCCTACTGGACATTTAATTTACAAACTTTAGTAAGTCTAGTAATGTTTATAAAACTACTAGGCAAATTATTGGTGATTTTTTGAAAATTCCTACGCATTTGAAGCATATACCGCTCATAAATCTTGAAAATTACGACGAAATTGATGGCCCGCATGCGAAAAAATCGGATGCTAAAGGTTTGTCGGTTGGCATTGCACAGTGGAATGGGGCTGGAGAGGCCGAAATATCCGCCAAGGTTTGGCGGCACACCGGCGATGAAAAAGAGGGGAAATGGTCAAGGCAGTCAGAAGAGCTTCCGGTGCATCGAGTTTTCGATCTTGCAACGCTTGTATGTAGCGCAATGCAGTACTCGGCTAATGGTGACCAGCTGCCAACCACCAGCGGTTTCAATGTGTCTCTTGCAGATGGTGATGCGGACAGAGCGCGGCTCGTAGGTGTAATGAAGGAACAGTTCGCGGCCAACAAAAAGCATCTTGATGTGAGTCTGGATCGGCTGGTAGAAGCGTTGAGAAAGCTTGGGAAGATTTAAAAAGGGTCGGACATCTGTCCACTGGTTTTCATATTCAGGAAATCGCGGTACCGCCCAAGCCCAGCCCATGTTGGGCTGGGGCCGTAAAGGGGGACGCACGTTGTGTACCCCAATTCAAGGAGAGAAATGTGAAGTACAGCATCGACTATCAGCAACTGCACGCAGGCCATCAGCGCCCTTCGGATGACGGAGATGTCGTCGGCGTAGAGTTTGAAAGTGAATCGGGTTTCGCTCTCATACCCAACGTTGGGGATTTCGTGCATGTCCCTGCCATGGAGGGGCATGTCAGCGTGAAAGGTGTCGTTAAGACGCGTCTCTTCAGCTACACCCGCGTTGGAGAACAACTTTTCTGCGGCATCAATATCGTTGTTGAAGAACGTGACGACATAAACTGGGGCGTTCTGATCAAGGAGTGATTCGGCACGCCTTGCTTAGGCGGGGCCTGACGAGAGCCGATTCAGCGAGTCGGCTACCGACAGTCACAGTCACAATGGAAAAGTTGACCGATGACCGCGACAGTTGAGCAGCGCCCGTGGCGCGAAGTTGTACATATCGAACACACGACTGGATCGCGTGGTGGCGAGGTTTGGTTCCTCACCCTGGAGTGCGGCCACCACAAAGCTGTACCAATCCCGCCTTTCCGTTTGCACCGAATGAGCGTGCTTCGCGAGGCTCCAAAGCGCTGCCGATGCTTGAGTTGCCAAACAGATACGAATGGATAGGAAAAGAAGATGCTGGACCGTGACGCTGAAGTGAAATTGCCGGTCATCGACGGCCCTTGTAAAGGGCAACGAATGGCTCGACCAGGGGAGCAGTTCACCTTCGAAGTGACCAGCGGTTTAAGCAAAACGAAGTCTCACGTCACCTACTGCTTGCGTAGCCATCGGCTAATTGGCCTGGTGTGGGCTTTGCCTTCCAACAAAACCGTGACCCAGTAGGAAAAGTCGCTCAGCTACTGCACCCCAAGCCCTGGCCAAAAACTAGGGCTGAGGACGTAAAGGGACACGGTTTTCGCGTCCGTAAAGCAACGGAGTCATGACGCATGAACGAAAAGAACCACGGATTGATCATCGAGGGCTTTTTACAAGGCTCGTATAACTGAATGTTCGACAACAAAATTGAAGTTAGGCACCACCCGCTTACCGGTTGGGCACAGGCTACGGTGTCCGGTAGCGAGAGTAACTTCGCAGCCACCAAGGACAATGTGCTGCGCACTTTCGAAGGTGTGACACACACGCTGTACACGGCTGGAAATAATGATGATTTGCTCAACGAACTCAGCGAGTTCAAAGCTCGTGCTGAAGAGAGCGAGAGCATTGTAGAGCTGGGCATTGCAATCGACGAAGCACGACCTGTCCTGGATCGTGCATTTGCGCGTCCCGTGCCTAGCGAACAAGAAAACGAATAGTTCCGGGAAAAGTTCCACCGCACCACCAGCCCGCGAGTCGGGAATAAACGCTGTGCATGGGGATAGTCATTGAACGCTTTACCAATGCAGCTAAGACATGAAGGAGTAGCTGCTATGCCAGCGCTGAAGCCATTTGATAAATCGTCACACCAGTTGCTGTATCTGATCTATGGCGACCAGGACGTATACCGGTACGAAGCTAAATTTAGCATTCTCACCGCACTGTCCCAGCTAGCACCCGGCGAGTCACTCTGTATTAGAGTGATGACGGATCGGCCAGATGATTATGCAGGCTGGCCCGTCGATACCATTCTCTTGAACGAGCAGACCATGAGCGCCTGGAAGGGCGAACACGGCTATACCCACCGCCGTAAAGCCTGCGCAATCGCGCATGGCTTAAAACTGGCTGAGAAAACACTTTTTGCTGACACCGACACGATTTTTTTGGAGTCGCCCCATCGCGTTTTGGATTTGATAGGGTCGGGTCGATATGTGATGGATTGCTTTGAGTACGACTGGAGCTACGTCTGTGAGCGCGTAGATTACCGAAAGCTGGGCGGTGATTTGAAAGCACATGGCGTAACGCCGGAAAGCAAATTCAAGCTTTATAACAGCGGTCTATGTGGGGTGACCGATAGCGATACGCCGTTACTTGAAGGATCCATACGACTGATTGATGAGTGGACGCGTGATTCATTCGATATCCATACGATCGAACAAATTGCGCTGTCGTTTATGATGCGCGACAAATCTATTAAGGAAGGGCAGAAATATGTACACCACTATTTCGCTGAAAAGCGCTTTTTCCATGCGATGCATCACCACTTCTTCAATCAACATGGTGAGCAGTTCCGCTCCGAACTTGTAACGCTCAGCCTGGGGGTACCACGCACTAAACCCGTACCGTCCCCCTGGCAACGGTTGCAGATCAAGTGGAAGCTCCGTAACACGCACAAGGACTTTAAAAAGGTCGGTCGAGATCTGCTTTATGGGAGTGCCGTCCCGGATCATCCTTATTACGAAGTATGCCGGCATGAATGGTGGGAGGCGGCCTCCAGAGAGATTTTGCGCTGGGATGATGCCAACCAACAGCGGTTCTTAGGCACAGGTATAGAGCGATGGCCAAATCAATTGCCTAGGCCGGCAAAAAATGGCGATGAAGAAATTATTGTCGCCTATCTACGCGAGCGGTTAACGCCCCGACTCCCTATTAGTGGCCGTGCAGTGGCTGCCCGCAACTCAGCAGAAGGAAGCGCCCCATGTATTACCAAGGCCTAGCCGACCTGGACCTCACCTACACCGGCCACGGCACCGAAACACAAGTCAACCACGCCGGCGTCACCGCTACCCTGTTTTTCAACAGGCCGCCCCGCGAATGGACGGTGATGATCGATGACCCAACCGACCAGATTCCACTCGACGGTCTGATCCGCGCCTCCGTGAGCCTGCCCGACGGGCGCCGACTCTTCGGCGCTGCGCAGCGTCAGCCCATCCTGGGCGGTTGTTTCGGCCTAGTGGCAGACAACCACGATGAAATCGACCTCACGTCAGTGCTTGAGCAGCGTTTTGCAGCGGGACAAGGCGTTGTCACCCTGTCGCCCAGTATGACTGATGAGCAGATCCTGACCCTGATCAAAGGCGCCTGCACTTGGAGCAATGGCAAAGCGTTTCAGGTCATACCACCTCCAGCCGAATAGGCAGGAAAATTATGAAGACCTACGGACGGCTGTCAATTCCTATCATTGCAACTATTTTGCTATCAGCCTGTGGCGGGGATAAGGTTCATGACTCTAGCCCGAAGGAGCGCATGATGAGGGAGGCTATGTGCGTTGCTGCGTCAGAACGCTTTGCCCTCTATGACGATGCAAAAAAACATTTCGCTCACGGAATGGACGCTGCCTCGGACTACTTCAGAACGTCAGGCGAACCCCCGCATTTTCCGAAAATGATCAATGCTGTGCGTTCATCGCTCGTTTCTACGCAAAATGAATTCGTGGCCACGCTGATCGCGACAAAGTGCAATGGCCAAGTGACAGTCGGGCAGGTGGCTGATTTCTAGCCGCTAAATAGCAGCCTGCACCAACGCAGCTTAAGCTCAAGGAAAAAATGACTCTCGCAATAAACGTGATTCTTGGCCTACCGCCGCAGCTGCAGGCACTGATTGACCAGGTGAAAGCTGAGGAAATTCGCTCAGTCCCCTCAAAGGGACGTGTCATGTAAAGTTGAGCCGTAAGACAAGAATTTTAAGGGCGTTAGAGGCGCTGCATCGATTCTGGAGATATTCCGATGAATTTTTTGAAAGTAATATTGGCTGTCACTTTTTTTGCTGCTGGGCCCTCATGGGCTGGAGATTTGACTGGACCTCAAAATAATGCAGTCAGATCAGCGAAGCAGTATCTCAGCATGACGGGCTTCTCACGGAATGGGCTAATTCATCAGCTTTCGTCTGATGCTGGAGAGGGTTTCGACGTTTCTGACGCTACGATAGCAGTGGACAGCATGAACATTGATTGGAACCAGCAGGCGGTGAGGTCTGCGAAGCAGTATCTCAATATGATGGGCTTCTCGTGCAAAGGCCTCATTAAGCAACTTTCCTCGAGTGCTGGAGAAAAATACACTGTGGACCAAGCAACCTACGGGGCAAAACATGCAGATGGTTGCTGAAAAACGGCGTGGTTCAAACGATAGTTACATTGGAATAATCGAATTCGCCTACAACCATCGTTCTAGGCCGTTGGGCTGAAATAGCAAGATGTTGACCAATGCCACCACGAAGCATGGTTTGCCCGTGACGATTTGGCTCGTGCCGCTGCAGACAACGTGAACCAGTAGGAAAGGTCGCTCAGATGTATCCCAAGCCTCGGCCCTGAAAATCCGGGGCTGGGGAGGTAGAAAGGGACGCTTTCGCTCCCTAGGACCGAGCAGAAAAAGGAGTCGAGTGTGGCTGAAGCGCTGAAAGTTTCCATCCGTTTAGTACGATCCCAAGATGATACGGCCGCTTTCGGAGCGGATTACCAAGGCGAACTGCGCCAGTTTAGGGATGCTGTCGATGCTTCGGGGATTGCTATCAGTCCTCGCATTGCTGTCTTTGACAGCGTAGGAGCCATAGGCGGTTTCACTGGTGAATTCTTAATTCCAATGACTCAAGCTTTTGTGCCATTTCTCACTGCTGCGGTTGTTGCGTGGGTGGGCAGACGAAATGGACGCAAGCTGCGTTTGAAGGTTGGAGATATAGAGCTTGAAGGCAATACGGAGGAGGACATCAAGCTTCTTGTCGCCAAAGCAAAAGAGCTAGCTCCTGTAGTTGATCCTGACAGGCAGCGAGGAGATTCCGGCAGGAACAACTGAATCGTTCGAGGAGAAACTGACAGGGATTTTTATGTCAAAAAAAGATGACCAGGACAATCGGTCCAATCAGTTGAACCCTAACAATTCTGCCTATGCGAGTTCGCGCAGCGGATTTTCTTCCTACGATGATGACGATCCCGATTTGGATGCGCCTTTCCAACACACCGGGAGCTATGTCACTCAGCGCCGGACGCTTCGTAAGAGCGGTAAGTATGGTGTCGGATTTGTTGACCAGGCGGGGCGCGCTAGATTTTTCACTTTCACGTTAGAGGCAACCCGCGATGATTTTTTCTATGGCGCAGAGCAGGGGCTAGTCTCCGACCTTGAACGTTACTTCGAGGTTTTCACCACCCATCTTCGCGGGTTGATTTATCGCCATCTGAAGGGAAGACCTGCACTCTATTGCCAGTTTGACGGTACTGGAAGTTGCTTGCCGTGGGATATTCCACTGGAACTTGAAAATCCGGATCGAATGAGAGAATCGCTAGTCCAGAACAATTTTGAGGCGCATCCGGGCTTTGACGCGACAAAGCAAATTGACGCACTCGGGGCTGTTCTGCGCCCGCCCTACGAAGATTGGGGCGCCTTCGCGGTTGAAGAACGCGGGGTATCCACGCTCAAATTTACCTACGATGCACGTTGCGGGGCGGCACTCCAGGTGAAGACGTAAGGACAAGCCAAAAGATAAGGGAAATAGCATGGAAGCAACCGATGAGGTTTATCAGATCCTGAGCGACGCGAAAGTCCTTGCTCGGCGGTATTATCACCTCACAGGCAAGCCGCTGGGTGTCACGGGCGAGGTTGCGGAGTATGAGGCCGCTCGGATCCTCAATCTCAAATTGGAGTTGGCTAGGCAAGCGGGGTATGACGCGACGGAAACGAGGGACGGGGTGACTCTCAAGATCCAAATTAAGGGTAGGTATTTTTCCGATCCTCGAATGCGAGGCGGCCGAGTGGGATCAATCGATCTAAAGCAGTCTTTCGATACGGTTCTCCTGGTGCTGCTCGATGCCGATTACAACGCCTTTCAGATTTATGAAGCAGCCAGGCCTTCGGTAGAGGCGTTGCTGACAAGGCCTGGATCAAAAGCTAGGAACGAGCGTGGCTCAGTCGGTATCAGCCAATTCAAAGCAATAAGTTCGCTACGCTGGGAGCGGGCCTCGGTTTAGGAAAAAGACGATGCAAATGAATGAAAATGGTGAGTGTCGTGTCTGTGGACTAATGTATGACCCATCCGACGAGGGCGATATAAAAACCCACAAAACGATACACAAAAAGTTAGCTTCTGGCGTACAACCGCGAAAAGTTAGGGAGTTTTCGAAAGCATTTGGCTGGGCGGTCGCCTGCAATGATGGCGGGCTAGATCGTCTGAAAAGCGACTATATAAATAGCGATCCTGAAATTGGCAAGCTGGCTATTGCGTTCTCTTGGTGGAGCCGCGCCCTTGACTATGGGGTGCCGGTTAAGGATTTCGATTCTTACATGGACGCTCATTTGAAATTTATTGATGTCCTTGCGAGCAAGAATGGCGATGAAGAAAGGAACGCTCGACTAGGGATCAAAAAATGGGAGAGGTTCGCCGGTTGAAGCCGGCGGGACTTCATCGGTTATTCAACTGACCTCGGGAAAATCAATGCACACTACCTGCCCTTGATTGGGCTTAGCATTATAGGGGCGCTCTGATCGCTCCCACGATGATTGACAGGAGAATCCCATGGTTGAAGTTTTGCTAGGACTCATTGCTGGTCTCTTGGGGGTGATATGCATCCTTGCGTTTGGAATCCTCTTTAACTTGTCCCAAGTCAAGACCGGAATTTCGTCGCTCATTCAGACCACGTCAGTTCTTCACGACATAAGTGCCGACCAAAGCAAAAGGTTCGAATCGACTACGGCTCACCTGGAGCAATTAGTTGAGGCGTCTGTAAACACTGAGCGGAGTATTGCGGACATCAAAGATGTTACTGACGTTGTTTATCGGTACAAATTGCCAAATGCGGCTGAGAGAGCGTTTCTGGACCAGATGGAGATCGACAACGAGGTTTCGAACGGCATTCTGAACTCTGGTGGACGTCAGACATAACAGGGCGCTACGTCCAATCCATGATCGGAGGGTGGGGAGGACGAACCATGAGGCGCGCGAATGGGGCAAAAATGGGGCAAACCTTACGCCAATCTATGCCATTCCATGCCCATTATGCATTGATGCAACTTACTGTTAGTGGGCCTCACAGCCAGCAACCACGGGACTGTCACTCAAAATTCCCCAGATACCCTTACACAATTGGGGTATACCCAATATTTGTATCGACTATCCCCGCACAGACCAGGCAGGGCGAGAGGGCGCATTGTTAGCCATCAATACGGAATACTGCCAACAAGGTCTCCGTATGCCCAAACAAGTGTTCCAAATATCGCCATGCTCACTCCCATAACGGATGCAGTACCGTCAATCTTTGTTTGGCGAGCAGCTTCGGTTTCTTCAGGTGTATCTACTAAACCACCCAAATCCTTGTTTGATTGACTTCTAAGGAATTCGGCGAGGCCAAGGCGCACCAAAGGTCGGAAAGTGAGCAATAGGCCGGCAATCGTAAGAATTGCTCCTGCGCGCCCAAACCAGTGCCACTGATTTGACCAAACGCTAGCGCCAACCGAAACGATCAGAATCAGCCAACTGGTGGTAACAAGGAATTCAATATTTGAAAATAGTCGTTTCATTTGAGGGGAGTTCGCATGATGCCTTATATTTATTAAATTTTGGCTTTAGCCAGAACGTTAATTTGTGTGGGGGGATAGGGGCGATCCTATTGTTATCCGTTAACTACTCAAGTCGTTCCCAGTAGAATACGCCTGTAACTGGTGGTTGTAACTCTGGTCCTTTGTATTGGTAATTTTCTGGATGTAGCGTTATTTCATTAAAGAGCCCTGCCAAGTTGTCGGCCAAAAGATCAATAGGTTGGTCTTCATTGCCTGTGAACCCGCCCCAAGTAAATTTACCTTGAGTGGGTGGGCCGCCTAGTAAAAGCCACATTAATTTTGCGTATAGTCCTCCGAAGTCATTTGGAGGCTTATCTGACATTACTTGTATCCACAGAGGAATGCCCGAAGTTTCCCCTAGATGTTCACGAACAGCGATTGTTAGAGCTGAGTGAATGCGAAGAAGATAGCTGGCGTTGAAAATTGCCATTGGGGCTTGACTTGCTGGGACTAATAGGGCTTCAGGCTCATCTTCTTCAGAGCATATATAAGGTCCAAACTCCACCTTGACTTTGCCATCTTGTTCGATTCGCCGGTAATGCCCCGTAATTCCTAGTTCGTGTGCGAGTCCTTGTTCGTTTGAAAGTATTACGGATTCCTTGGCCGAAACTCCGATCACCAATATGGGATGGTTTTTTAGCGCATGGAAGAATTCATGATGGAATTTTTGTCTATATCGTAGGTCGGTATTCTTCCACTGTCTTAGTATCTTTTTCTCAGGGTTTAACGTCTGTCCCAAGGTATCAGCTAACATTTGATGTTCGACATTGGAGCATAGTATTAGTGCAGAATGATGCCATTCCGACCCGTTGATTTGCTCAGATGGTGAGTGGTCAATTGAAATGAAGTAAGGCGTTGATCTGGGGTCTGCTAAGTTTGCGACGAACCACCTCATTGCGGTCATGAGGTTGGTTGCGGAGATGCTTCGTTCAAGCATGACAGTTTTGACTCCGATGAAAAACCATGCGGCACTTTAGTCTATTTTATATTTTCGTGTTGGATTGGAGCGACAGTCACTGGCGACAGGGTTGCGTTCGGCTGCTGGAAATGTTCGAGCGGTGGTACGAAATAGGTACGCGTGAAATGAAGATTCTTTGAAAGCCTTTATCTGAGAGGCTTTCAGGATTAGATGGTCCAATCCATCATCGAGTCGATTGAGCCGGTAGGATGACTAAAGTGGGGTTGAGTTGGACGCGCGTCGAACGACGACTGATTGAGTTTAACCGGTGGAAGCATCTGCAAAATCAATTCCGCAATCAAAATTAGGGCTCGCGCCGGGCGTGGGCTCCAGCAGTCCTAGAAACTCGTGCTTGCGGAATGCATTTAACGTTAACCTATTGAAAATGTTCGTATTTTATCTGGATTGCAAATCCGCCTACGCCGGTTCGATTCCGACCTCGGCCTCCACTCTTAGAAACCCCGTAGATTAACGTCTACGGGGTTTTTTATTGCCTGCGATTTGGTCATCGCTTCCGCAATTTTTCGGATCGCTTCCGCAATCCTACCTTTTTTCGGGAAATTCAAGACGCCGTTATCGGTATGCCTCTCCTCGATTGGACGTGGGATTGTGCTCGAGACTAAGGAGCCTAAGCGTCCACTAACGGCCAAAAGCGGACATTCGATGCGGACAAGGATCTAGACGACCTCTCGCTCTCGATTTCAGGACGCAGCAACACAGCATGCATTCCTGCGAGCAAATTAACGGATCGTTTACTCGGGAATTCCGGTCACTGTATGCACTACGCGCATTGCGCAAGGCGGTCGGGCCCCTTCCGGGTCGAGCTGTTCGCATTTTTTCAGCAGCGGATAGGCATCGGCAAATTTCATAGCCGCCACCTGTTCGGCGTGCTGCTGCGAAACAAAGCAGCGCTCGAACCGGAAGGCGGCATACACCTCGGGCAGCAATGCCGGATAATCGTAAACCTCGTCGACGATACTCTTTAGCATCTGGGACATCTGCCCGTTGGCTGCGGGGGAAATTTTGGTGAGCAGATCATCCTTGGCGACGCCCGCTTGCCTGGCCTCAATAGCTTGCTTCGACGCACCGATGGATGCCTGCATTCCCTGCGGAAACGGACAATCAGACGCCGCCAATGCCGAGGTCGACGCCATGCAACTCAGTAAAGTGAAAACAGCGGCCATCCTTGCCATGGAATTTCCTCGTTTGAAGCAAGCACTGTCGAAATAAGCTGAGGATTCTAACCGATGCCAGTTGATGATGCGCTCAATTGACCTAGTCAGCTCCGGGTCGATAACTGCCTGTCGTGAAGGGCTGCAATCGACCCAGAGCTGACGTTGAAGCTGGCTACCTACGGGAAGGTCTCCGCTTAAAAAGCCACCTATTTTATACTTATGTAAAAGTTATATACCTTTATGGATGCCTACCATCTCAAATACATTCATTTTAGATGCCTTAATCAACTCAAGCTGATTATAGCGAGGCGTCACGCCCCTACCTTATAAAATAATAATTCATAAGCTCATTAAAATGAAAATTAAAGTAATGGATATCTTTTCAGATATAGAGAATACCCCAAGCCAGCTTGGCCTGCCAATTGAGAGTTCGTCGGAAATACTATGGAAGCGTTACGTAGCATCAAGATTTTCACACGATTAGTCTCTGCATTTTTATTGTGCGCAACCATCACCTTGGGGGTGGGTTTCTTAGGCTATTCAGGTATCACAAAACTAAAAGAAACAATAAGCGGAATCGTTGGCAACAACCTTGTATCTCTTTACAATGCGTCTAATGTCCGCGCAAATGCTTTAGCGTATTCCAGGTGGCTGCATGCTGCCCTGCTATATAAGTACGCTAACGCAGATTCGGATAAATTTGACGCCGCACTGCAATCCATGTCCAAAAATCAGCAGGAAATTGAGCGACTTTTCAAGGAGTACCGCCAGACACCTCTAGCCGATGACGAGCGCGTGGCAGGTGACCAGTTCGAAAAAGACTGGCCAGTGTATGTGCAGGGGGCAAATAAAGTGATCGCACTGGCGACGGCCGGCGACCTTGATGGCGCTACGCAGCTATTCCAGCAGCAGGTTTCGCCGGCCTTCCAAACCGTTAATGACGAGCTTAAAGTCATTGTTGCATCCAACTATCGCCAAAGCGGTGAAACAGCAGATGCGGCAGCGGCCGCTAGTATGAGCGCTTACTGGATATTGGGCATAGGCGTCTTGATAGCTTTCCTGGCCGCGATTGCTTTGGGAGTGATCATCACACGCTCGATCACGAGGCCGCTTTCAATCGCCGTACGCAGCGCTGAGGAAGTGGCGGAGGGTGATCTTTCTAAACATATTGAAATTAGTGGGCGAGATGAGGTCAGTGTACTGCTGAGTGCGCTGGATAAAATGCAGAAAAACCTCAGAACTACGGTAAAAGAGATTGGCAGCGCTGCTGACCAACTGGCCTCTGCATCTGAAGAGCTGAACGCCGTCACGGAGGAAAGCTCGCGCGGCCTGACACGGCAGAATGATGAGATTCAGCAAGCGGCAACGGCGGTGAACGAAATGACTGCGGCCGTGGATGAAGTTGCCCGAAATGCGGCAGGCGCTTCTGATGCCTCTGAGCAAACCAGTCGCAGTGCTGTGCAAGGGCGTGATCAAGTGCGCAGGTCGGTTAATTCGGTGGGGTTGATGGCGGATGAGATTTCAAACTCAACTGGCAAGGTTGAGGTGCTTTCAACCCGCGTCAACGAGATCACGAAAGTACTTGAGGTGATTAGGGCTATTGCGGAGCAGACCAACCTCCTGGCCCTGAACGCAGCGATCGAAGCAGCCAGGGCGGGTGAGCAGGGTCGTGGGTTCGCTGTTGTGGCAGATGAGGTGCGCGCGCTTGCCCATCGGACCCAGGCGTCGACGGCGGACATCGAGTCGATGATGCAACAGGTTCGCTTGGGAGCTGATGAGGCCGTCGTCGCGATGAATAAAAGTAAAGATCTGGCAGCCGATACGCGGGCGCAGTCCATTGAGGCTGGCCAGGCCCTTGACCGCATCACCGAGGGTGTTTCGATCATCAATGAAAAGAACCTCGTGATCGCAAGTGCTGCTGAAGAGCAGGCACAGGTTGCACGTGAGGTTGATCGTAATCTGGTCAACATTCAGGATCTTTCCACGCAAACGGCGGCTGGAGCACATCAAACCAATGCTTCGAGCTCCGAACTGTCGCGACTGGCGGCGTCGTTTGGCGTGCTGATCAGCCGATTCAAAGTTTGAGCAATGAGGTCGCCGCACGTCTGTGATATCAGCGGCGATTGCTATCCGTGCTTGGGCTCCATTACGTCGCCATAGTCGTAGCAGGAGGCGGTTGAAAAGCAATTAAGCGAACGACCGCTGCTTGCCGAACGTAGCGACACGCTGGACGAGTAGTAGTCGGCGAGGTGAAACGGCCATCTGCACACGCAGTGACTGGCTCGACTTTTCGCACCAAAATAGAGCATCAGTCCCATGATGGTCCCATGGGACCATTTTTTTGACACCAAAAACCACAAACCCCCGACTTTCTCTACGAAAATCAGGGGTTTGCGTTTTCGTAATTTGGCGGTGAAGGAGAGATTCGAACCCTCAACAATTCAAGCAGCTACCGTATTTCACTCAGCGTCCACGCAATGACGGCTTCTGGCGGTTTTCTGCCTATCGTACAGGCAGCAACGGGTCATTTCGTAGGCTTCACAATTTCACCGACTCGCCGATATACCTTCTTGGTCATTTCCTCTGTGGAGTGACCTAGTAGGCGGCTCGCGTGCGTCAGCTCGATCTCGCTAGCAGCTTTTGGCCGGATATCCTTGAACTGAAACTGACGAATGCTCGTTGCCAGCGCGGGATCACCATCAGCTGACGCTTTGATTGCAGCCTTCTCTCGTGCGTCGTC
>Ga0302216_1000023_pt1 | contig 119766 bp, 88 predicted proteins | sample II_Fen_N3_2_FD_194575 | JGI IMG/M metagenome (GOLD analysis project Ga0302216, IMG submission 194575) | Peat permafrost microbial communities from Stordalen Mire near Abisko, Sweden - II_Fen_N3_2 | ecosystem: Environmental > Terrestrial > Soil > Wetlands > Permafrost | place: Sweden: Abisko...
GAAGCGCTTCAGCGTCTTTCTTCATCTGTGCAATCTTATGGGCACGTTGTTTCAGGTTTTCAGCCAAAACCTTCTTTGCGGAAGGAGTTGCGATGATTGCCTTGCAGGTAGGAATCAGGTAGTTTCTTCCGTATCCGTTCTTGACGATGACCACGTCATCCTTGTAACCCAGACCGGTTACGTCTTCTTTCAATATAAGTTCCATTGTTAATCCTCCTTAGGTTATTTCATCAAATCGGTTACATAGGGCAGCAAAGCCAGGTGACGAGCACGCTTAACAGCTTGAGCCACTTTACGTTGGAATTTCAAAGAAGTTCCGGTAAGACGACGGGGCAAAATTTTGCCTTGTTCGTTCAGGAATTTCTTCAGGAATTCTGGATCCTTGTAGTCGATGTAGCGGATGCCACTCTTTTTGAAACGACAGTACTTTTTCTTTTTCAGATCAACTGTGGGAGGGGTCAGATAACGGATTTCTGATGAGTTTTGTGCCATTGCTTAGTTCTCCTTTTCTTTAGTTTGTTTCAGACTTCTTCTTTTTGCGGCATACAATTCGTGGAACTTATCCTGCTTGAATGACAGGAAACGCAGCACGCGTTCGTCGCGACGGAAGTTTACTTCCAACTTGGCAATCACCGTGGGTGCTGCCTTGAACTCTAGCAACTGATAAAAACCGGTTGACTTCTTGGCAATTGGATATTCCAGCTTGCGCAAGCCCCAGTTTTCCTCATTCACAATTTCAGCGCCTTCTGCGACCAGCAGAGACTTGAATTTTTCTACCGCTTCCTTCATCTGGGCTTCAGACAAAACGGGAGTTAAAATGAAAACGGTTTCGTAATTGTTCATAATAGAACTGATTAATTAATTGATTTTAAATACTCTGACTCACAAAGGATTGGCCGTCGGGCCGCTTTTGTAAAAACAGAGGCGCGAAGGTAAGAATAATATTGGAAACAGCCAAATAATTTATTCAGGCACAACCAATTTATAGCCTTTCCCGTGAATGTTCATGATCTGAATGGTGGGATCGTCCTTGAGGTGCTTGCGCAGCTTGGTGATGTACACGTCCATGCTGCGGGCGTTGAAGTACGTGTTTTCCTCCCAGATCGTCATCAAGGCGTAGTTGCGCTCCAGGATTTGGTTCTGGTGGCTGCAAAGCAGGGTGAGCAGTTCGCATTCCTTGGTGGTGAGGCGGGTTTCCCTGCCTTCAAAGCTGAGAATCTGTTTGGGAGTATCGAAACTGAACTTACCGACTTGATACAAGGTGACTTCCTTCGTTTTCTTACCCTTGACACGGCGGTTGATGGCTTCGATGCGGAAAAGCAATTCTTCCATGCTGAACGGTTTGGTAATGTAATCGTCCGCTCCGATTTTGAAACCGTTCAAGATGTCTTCCTTCAGGTTTTTGGCCGTCAGGAAAATGATGGGCACTTCCGAATTCATGGCACGAATGTCTGCGGCAAGCGTGAAACCGTCCTTTTTGGGCATCATCACGTCCAATACACACAGGTCGTACTTCGCTTTCTGAAAAGCCTTATAACCTTTTTCGCCGTCGCTCATGAGATCGGTCACGATGCCTTTGGCCTGTAAATACTCGCGCAACAGCATACCCAAATTTTCGTCGTCTTCGCACAGCAGGATGTGCATCTTTTCTTCGGTCATAATTCGTTTTTTATAAGTGGTAAACTAATGATGAATTTTGTTCCATTGTTGAATTCGCTTTCGGCGCGAATCGAGCCGTTATGGTTTTCCACGATCTTACGGACATACGCCAAACCTAGGCCGAAGCCTTTGACATTGTGCACGTTGCCAGTAGGCACGCGGTAGAAGCGGTCGAACACTTTTTTGAGGTGTTCCTTCTTGATGCCAACACCATTGTCTTCGACCGAAATCAGGATGTTGTCCTTTTCGTTCCAGGTACGGACCTTAAGCAGCAGATTCCGTTCGCTGCGGTATTTAACGGCGTTGTCCAGCAAATTGAAGAACACATTGGTAAGGTGCATCTCGTCGGCCGTGGTTTCAGCCTGTTTGGCCTGAAGATCGAGTTCGAGCGTGCCGTCGAAGTTCTCCACCTTGAGGCGGAACGTGGCCACAACCGTTTCCAGCATGTCGTTCACATCCACTTCCTTGAAAGTGAGATTGGAGCGGTCGCGTTCGAAGAGCGAAACCTGCAATACTTTTTCCACTTGAAAACTCAGCCGCTTGGTTTCGTCCACGATGACGCCCGAAATGTGTTTGAGCATGGCCGGCGTCTTGCCCACGTCTCCATCCTTGAGCATTTGCGCCGCCAGGGATATGGTCGAAATCGGCGTTTTGAGTTCGTGCGTCATGTTGTTGACAAAGTCGTTTTTCATGTCGTTGAGCTTCTTTTGCCGGTAAATGACCAGGATGGTGAAGCCAAAAACGACGAGCAGCACGATGGAAAACAAGATGGAAGGCAAGTAAATGCGCAGTGAATCAAAGATGTAGTCCTCGCGGGTTGGGAAATAGAGATACAAGTTGCCGGTTTGCACGCCGGGATCGTTCGGGAACAAGGCCTGTATGTAATTGGTGCGGCCCTCTTCGTGCATGTTGGGGGTACGGTACACTTCCCGGTCGTTCTTATCGGTCACCCTGAAATGGAAAGGAATGTTGGTCAGTCCATTGTTGTTGAGCTCCACCGTCAGGTAATGAGCCAAATTGCTGAAATCGATGCGTTGTTCAATCGGGCAATTGTTGGCCTCGTACAATATTCGTTGGATGACGTCTTCCATCATGCCCTTTTGAGCCAGATAGCGTTCGCGGAGGTCTTCCTGCATCTTGCGGGAAGTGCGGGTCAACGTATTTCGGCCATGACTCATGGAGATGAACACCTGCGGGCTATTTTGGGAGAGCGAGGTGGATTCGTCCAATTCCAGCACGGAGGAAAACGTAGAGACGCCTCCAATGGAATGAAGCGTTGTGGTTTGTTTCCGGGTGATGGACTTGCTGGCAATCTTGGGTATCGTGAAATCGGTCTTTTCCCGTTCGTTCATATCTTCCGCCAGGTAGCGTGCCGTTTCGTCGAGCTCCAAATTGTGAATGACCGTGGACAGGCTGCGTTGAACAGCTTCGTCGAATTGCTCGGCCCGCATCTTGCCCAGCGTACGGATATAGGAGAACTGCAACGTCAGTAAACTGGCGAAAGTCAGCACCATAACAGCAATCAATACCCAAATGGTCGATTTCTTCATGTCACAAAAATAGGTTCAAATTTTAACATTTCAGTCGGTTTATAGTATATTAACCCGGCGAGCAACACAAATTAACAGATAAAAAAAAGTAGATGCCCTTTTGGGACATCTACCTGAGAACCTGAACGAAGGAGAATCACTTATTTAAGGAGTTCATCCATCCGTAAGTTTAAAATTAAAACATTCACTCTAGCTTGTCCCAAACAAAAGAATTGAGGTCCTTGCTTCTGTGTTTCGATCAGTTGAATGAGCTGTTGTTTTTTGGCTGAATTCAATTGGCGGGCAGCTGCGATTCGATTTACCTGTAGAAGTGCGGCTTGAGGTGAAATATGCGGATCCAAGCCGCTGGCTGAGGCAAAAAGCATTTCGGACGGGATCGTTGTCGAATCGGCCAATTGGTTGAATGCAAGGAATTGCAATTTACGTTCTTCCACCACCTTTTTCAACTTCATACTGGTCAGTCCAAGGTTCGAGCCTCCGGAAGGCAATGTTTGGTAAGCGATTGCAGAAGGTCTGGATGAAAAATAAGCGGTGCTGTCGAAGGATTGGCCAAGCAACTCGCTACCGATTACGTTCTTGTTTTGAACGATCAAACTTCCATTTGCCTTGGACGGAAAAGCAAGTTGCGCGATGCCTGTCACGATCAACGGATAGATGATTCCGGTCAAAACCGTGAAAAACAAAAATATTTTTAGTGAAGTCGTTAACGTTTTCATACGTTTTATAAGTTTAGGAGCATGTCAATGATTTTAATACCTACAAAGGGAGCGATTAGCCCGCCAAGTCCGTAAATAAGCAGGTTTCTGGTCAAAATGGTATTGGCTGAAACGGGCTTGTATTTTACGCCCTTCAAGGCCAATGGGACCAGTGCGATAATGATGAGCGCATTGAAGATGATGGCACTCAGGATGGCACTTTGCGGCGAGCCCAAACCCATGATGTTGAGTGCTGAAAGCGGTCCGACAGCATTTCCGCCGGCGTAAAGTGAAAGGGCGATGGCAGGGATGATGGCGAAGTATTTGGCCACATCGTTCGCAATGCTGAAAGTGGTTAACGCACCGCGAGTCATGAGCAGTTGCTTACCGACTTCCACCACTTCGATCAGTTTGGTCGGATTGCTGTCCAAGTCCACCATATTGCCGGCTTCACGGGCGGCCTGTGTGCCGGAGTTCATGGCAATACCGATGTCGGCCTGGGCCAATGCGGGAGCATCGTTGGTTCCGTCACCGATCATACCGACCAGGTGTCCGTTGGCTTGTTCGTCGCGGATGCGTTGGAGTTTGTCTTCGGGTTTGGCTTCGGCCATGAAATCGTCCACGCCGGCTTCGGCAGCGATGGCAGCGGCTGTCAGGGCATTGTCGCCAGTAATCATCACAGTCTTGATGCCCATCTTGCGCAATTCTTCAAAACGCTGACGGATGCCGCCTTTGACGATGTCTTTGAGGTGGATGACGCCCAGCACTTTGTTGTCTTCGGCCACGACCAACGGTGTGGCGCCTTTGCGGGCAAGGTCTGAAACCACATCATGCACCGTAGGCGGGTAGTAGCCGTTGTTGTTTTCCACAAAGGCTCGGATGGCTTCCGAGGAACCTTTCCGTATTTGGTGATTCACACCATTTGCATCGGTGAATTCGACTCCGCTCATCTTGGTTTGTGCCGTGAATGGCACGAAGGTGGCCTGAAGTGTATGTACATCCCTACCGCGAATGTTGAATTTTTCCTTTGCTAGAATGACGATGGAGCGGCCTTCGGGCGTTTCATCGGAAAGTGATGAAAATTGGGCGGCATCGGCGAGTTGCTCCACCGTCACGCCTTCAGCAGGAACGAAATCGGTGGCCATGCGGTTGCCAAGGGTGATGGTACCGGTTTTGTCAAGCAGGAGCACATCCACGTCTCCGGCTGCTTCGATGGCACGGCCGCTCGTGGCAATGACGTTGCGTTGCAGCAACCTGTCCATTCCGCTAATGCCGATGGCGCTCAACAAACCTCCGATGGTGGTGGGTATCAGGCAAACCAGCAAGGCAATGAGCACGGGAAGTGTTAGATTGTGGTTAGCTGGAAGACCTGAGGCTGAAAGGCTGTATCCGAAGAAAGCCGGGAGCGTGACCACCGCCAACAGAAAAACGATGGACAGGCCCGACAGCAGGATGGACAGCGCAATTTCATTGGGTGTTTTTTGGCGTTTGGCACCTTCGACCAAGGCAATCATGCGGTCGATGAAGGTGTTGCCTTGTTCGCTGGTGATGCGGATCAGGACTCGGTCGCTGATGACTTTGGTACCACCGGTCACGGCTGAACGGTCGCCGCCGCTTTCACGGATGACAGGAGCCGATTCGCCCGTGATGGCCGATTCATCCACGCTGGCGATGCCTTCGATCACTTCACCGTCGGAGGGGATGATGTCGCCGGTTTCACAAACGACTACATCTCCTTTTTTCAGTTCGGTTGCCGAAACAGACGACTCATGCGAACCATCCCATTTCCGGGCTTGCGTCTGCGTCTTGTTTTTGCGGAGGCTGTCGGCTTGTGCCTTGCCACGCCCTTCGGCAATGGCTTCCGAGAAATTGGCAAACAACACCGTGAACCAAAGCCACATGGCTATTTGGAAATTAAAGGAAGAAAAGGAACCACGGTACACGTCGCCAAACACGACCAACGTAGTCAGTAAGGCTCCGATGCCAACCATGAAAATCACCGGATTCTTGATCAGCATGGCAGGGTTCAGCTTTTTGAAGCTGCCTTTTGCCGCTTCCATCAGGATCTTCTTATTGAAGAAACTTGTATTTTTTTGTTTTGCACTCATTTCAATCAGAATTTTAGAAAGTTACTCCGGCATTCATCAACAGATGTTCCATGATGGGTCCCAAAGACAGTGCCGGGAAGAACGTCAAACCGCCCACAATCAGGATTACAGCTATTAAAAGGCCTATAAACAGGACATTATCGGTGCGGAAAGTTCCGGAAGAATCCGGCGTGATCTTTTTCTTCGCCATATTTCCGGCAATGGCGAGTACCGGTATGATGACGCCGAAACGTCCGATGAGCATGCCCAATCCAAGAGTCAGGTTGTAAAAAATCGTGTTGGCATTGAGTCCGGCAAAAGCACTACCGTTGTTTCCGGCTGCTGAAGCGTAAGCATACAGAATCTCGGAGAATCCATGAGGGCCGGCATTGTTCAGACTGGACAAACCGACACCGGTCACCGAAGCCACCGCAGTGAATATCAGTATGACAAAACTTGGCGCCAATACCGCTATAATAGCCATCTGGACCTCAAAGGCTTCAACCTTTTTGCCAAGATATTCCGGGGAACGGCCCACCATGAGCCCTGCGATAAACACGGTGAGGATGATAAAAATGACCATACCGTATAACCCTGCTCCTACGCCACCGAAAATCACTTCGCCCAACATGATGTTGATCATGGCGATCATTCCGGCCATTGGTGAAAGGCTGTCGTGCATGGCATTCACAGAACCGTTTGATGCAGCCGTGGTCACAGTGGACCACAACACACTGTTGGTGATGCCGAGACGGGCTTCCTTACCCTCCATCAATGGAAGATGTCCGAAAACACTACTCGTTCCGTATTCTGAAATCAACGAAAACGTCAGACCGACCACAAGTAATACAAGCATGGTCATGAACACCGTCCAACCTTGCTTGGTGGAGCCTACCATTTTTCCATAGGTAAAAGTCAATGCTGCAGGGATCAACAAAATGGCAAGCAATTCCATGAAATTACTGAACGGCGTCGGATTTTCAAAAGGATGCGCACTGTTGGCGTTGAAGAATCCACCGCCATTTGTCCCCAGTTGTTTGATGGCAATTTGCGAGGCCACAGGACCACCGGGTATAATTTGTTGAGCGCCTTCCACCGTATGCGCCGTGACAGGGGCGTTAAAATTCTGGATGACACCCTGCCCGACCAAGGCAATGGAAAACAGGATGGAAAGAGGAAGTAACACATATAAGGTGGAACGCGTCAAGTCGGTCCAAAAGTTACCGAGCAAATCGGTCGTTTTTCTGGACAATCCCCGAATGAGCGCCAGCAAAACGGCAATGCCTGTTGCAGCACTTACAAAGTTCTGCACCGTCAGGGCAACCATTTGTACCAGGTAGCTCAATGTCGTTTCGCCCGCATATCCCTGCCAATTGGTGTTGGTCATGAAACTTACGGCGGTATTGAATGCCGAATGCCAAGTCACATTGGCCAAGCCAGCCGGGTTCAGCGGTAGCCAAACCTGGGTGAGCTGAATCAAGAATACGAACAAGAAACCGATTAGGTTAAAAGTAAGCAATTGGATCATATATGTTTTCCAATTGGTCTCTACCTTGCTGTTCACACCCGAAAACCGGTATGTCAACGTTTCCAGCCAGCCAAGAACCGGCTGCATGAAATGATTCTCGCCTGTGAAGACCTTTTTCATGTAACCGCCCAACAAAGGTGTGATAGCGATTAACAAAGTCAGAAACAGAAGGATTTGAATAAAATCGAGTGTTGTCATTGAGTCGAAAATTAGTTTTTCTTTTGAATCCTTGATTTTGTCACCTGGAGCGCTTCATAGTATTCATCCAATTTCAGAAGCGTGCCAATCAACCAGCTAACTGCGAAAATAAGTATTAATCCGCCAAAAAATTCGAGGATGAACAAGAAGGTTTCCATACTGTCAAAACTTTTCAGGTTTAATTAATGAATACAGTAAATAAAAGAGGATCAGTAGTGCAATGACTGCACCGATGATATATCCTGTTGTAAGTGTAATTGAAGCATCCATGATTTGTTGTTTTTAGACATTACAAAGGTAGGTTGACATGAATAATTGTCTTGTGAGGAATGCGGGCAGTCGTATAAGGGTTTTATAAAGATTCCATCTCAATACCGCTCAGCGAACCATATGTTTCGCAATATGATTACATTTGTATATAAACTTATGGACAGCAACTTATGATTGAGAACCTTCGACCAAACCCAGATGAAATCCTGAAGACCATTCAGAAAGAAGAGGATAAAATTCGAAAGGGCAGTTTGCGCGTTTTTCTGGGCATGTGCGCAGGCTCCGGCAAGACGTATGCCATGCTGAAAGCCGCACATGTCGCCATGTCTGAAGGCATCGATATCGTGGCTGGCTATGTTGAAACCCATGGTAGAAAAGAAACGGTAGAATTGCTGAATGGGTTGGAACTCATCCCCCGGCAGCAACGCAAATACCGGGATGTCGTACTGGAAGAAATGGACCTCGATGCCATTCTGGCCCGTCATCCAAAAGTGGTGCTGGTGGATGAACTGGCGCATACCAACGTGCCTGAAAGCCGTCATATAAAACGGTATCAGGATGTGGAGGAAATTCTGAACCAAGGCATCAATGTGTATACGACCCTAAATGTGCAGCATTTGGAAAGTCGAACCGAAACCGTTGCGGAAATTACTGGCGTTCGTATCCACGAAACCGTTCCGGATTCCTTTCTGCAATATGCCGAATTCGATTTGATCGACATTTCGCCGGACGAATTGTTGAAACGTATGGCCGAGGGCAAAGTTTATGTACCAGACAAGGCGCAGAATGCCATGTCCAACTTTTTCCGCAAAGGCAATTTGCATGCCCTCAGGGAAATCGCCCTTCGTTTCACGGCTGAACGCGTGGATATAGACCTGATGGATTACATGCATGCCAAGAACATCATGTCCACCTGGAAAACCACGGAAAAGCTCTTGGTGGCTGTCGGGCCGAGTCCGGCCTCCCAACGGCTCATTCGATGGACACGCCGAATGGCTTATAATCTTGGTGCTCAATGGATAGCCGTGAGCATTGATTTGGGCGAGGTGCTCACGACCAAACATCGTGAAGGGCTCATCAAAAATCAGGAGCTGGCTAGGGAGCTGGGTGCCAAAATCCTTCAGATTTCCGATAGTGATATCGTAACAGGATTACTAAAGGTCGCCATTCAGTACAACGTCACTCAGATTGTCATTGGCAAGTCCAACGAGCATCCGTTGCGGAACTACTTGAATGGGGGCAGCATCGTGGACCGTTTACTTAAGAACAGCCAGAACATTGACATTTACGTGGTTAAAGATGACCAGGGCAGCAAATCCACCCATTCATTCTGGAAAAACAACGAAAAAAAGAATTCCTGGAAAGAGTATTTATATGCTACCATCGTCATTGTATCCATAGGGTTGATCAGCTTTCCATTCAGGACCTTGATCGGTTATCAATCCATCGGCCTATTCTTTTTGTTGGGAATTGCCTCACTCTCCATGAAAATCGGTCGGATTCCGGTCATCGTAGCCGCCTTGCTGGCTTCTATGATTTGGAATTTCTTTTTCATTCCACCGCTTTTCACCTTTCACGTCACTAATTTTCACGATGTAATTGCCCTTTTTGCCAATTTCTTTGTCGCCATGACAGGGGGAACGCTCATCAATAAGATCCGAAAAAACCAGGTCGTGTTGCAGAAAAGTCAGGACAACCTGTCCAAGCTTTTTTCCATACTTGAATCATTGAACAATACCGATTCCATCAAGGAAGTCGTACGAATGACCCGTCGGGAACTCAACAAACACTTTGATGCCGACGCGGTCGTGTATTTGCAGTCAAAAAACGAAGACCTGATCAACCGAAAACTGGATGACCGTATATTTGGCAACACGGATTTTCACGATGACAAAGGTTTTTCGGTGGCCAACTGGGTTTTTGACAACAAAACGCAAGCCGGAAAGTATACGAGCACCTTGCCGGATGCCGACCTGCAATATTTCCCACTGATCTCCAAAAAGGGTATCATCGGTGTGTTGGGCATCAAGTTCAGCCAACCTGGGAAATTGACACCGGAGAACACCTTGCTTCTAAGGTCGTTCATTTCACAGGTTACCGCTTCCATGCAGCGCGAAATCAATGTTGATGAAATGAAGAACAAACAGATTTATGCTGAATCGCAGAAGCTGTTCCAAACCGTCTTAAACAGCATCTCGCACGAATTGAGAACGCCCATTTCAGTCATTTCAGCCGCTGTTTCCAATATGAATGATGAGAAGATGGCCTCCAACGCTGCTTTCAGAAAAGAGCTTGGACAGGAGTTGAATGCAGCAGCCATGCGCCTTAACATGTTGGTTGAAAATATTCTGGACATTTCCCGTATCGAGTCAGGATATCTTTCCCTAAATTTGCAGTGGTATGAAATCAGCGACTTGATGGGAACCGTATTGAATGAAATGGAGAAAGAGCCTCACAAGCAATCCATTCATCTGATGCTGGAAGAAAATCTGCCCTTGGTTAAAATGGACCTCAGTTGGTTCAAGCAAGCCCTTGTCAATATTCTGCACAATGCTATCATTTATACTCCTGCAGAAACCGACATCACCGTTCGATCACATAAAAATGCAGAGAATCAAGTTGTTATAGAGATTTCTGATAATGGTCCAGGCATTCCTGAAGAGTCCTTGAAAAATCTGTTCGATAAGTTTTTCAGAGTACCTGGTACTAAAAGCGGTGGAACCGGCCTTGGTCTGACCATTACCAAAGCCATTGTCGAAGCCCATCATGGGAGAATCATCGCCAGAAACAGGAGTGAAGGCGGGCTCAGCATTCTTATATATCTGGACATAGAAAAGCAGAATGGAAAGCAATAAGTACAAAATACTGATTATCGACGACGAACCACCCATTCGCCATTTGCTGAAAATGGCTTTGGAAGCCAATGATTTTAAAGTATTTGAGGCTGAAAATGCAAAAAATGGCATTCTGCAGACCACAATGACCAGACCTGATGTAATTTTGTTGGATCTGGGGTTGCCCGACCACGGTGGTTTGTCGGTGCTGAACCAGATTCGCGAGTGGTCCACAACACCCATCATCGTGTTGACGGTCCAGGACGATGAGGAAACGAAAATTGCGGCATTGGACGGCGGAGCAGATGATTACATCACCAAACCTTTCAATACCGGTGAATTGCTGGCTCGAATTCGGGTAGCGTTGAGGCGTTCGTTAAAAATTGATGAATTTCCGGTATTCCACAGTGGTGGTTTAGTGGTTGACCAAACGGCCCGTGTAGTCACAGTTAATGACGAAGAAGTAAAGCTTACTGCCACAGAGTATTCTATTTTAGCATTGATGATTCGACACGCAGGACGGGTGCTGACGCACAATTTTATCATGAAAGAAATTTGGGGCATCCATTATGCGGATAATTTTCAGACCTTGCGGGTGCATGTCGCTCAAATCAGACGTAAAATTGAGCAAAATCCTTCCATACCGCAGCTTTTGATAACTGAACCAGGGGTTGGATATAGATTAAAAATCATTTTATCAGAATAAGTGTTGTATTTTTGACATATTGATTGTATTTTTGCATAATGATTGTCTTTTTGATATAGGTATTGGATTTAAAACATAAGATTGTATTAAATGAGTGATTCGAATCAGCAGTCTGGCATACGGAAAATTACACTTGCAGGACTCATTGTAACGTTGGGTATTGTTTATGGTGACATAGGAACAAGTCCATTATATGTATTAAAAGCGATTATAGCCGGAGGAACCGGGATTAGTGATTTACTGGTTTTAGGTGGCATTTCCTGCATCTTCTGGACGCTGACCCTACAGACGACCATTAAATATGTGCTAATCACCCTACGTGCGGACAATCACGGTGAAGGGGGTATTTTTGCACTTTTTGCCCTATTGAAAAAGAAATCGACGCTGATGGTCATCATCACCATGATCGGCGGCAGCACGTTGTTGGCTGATGGTGTCATTACGCCGGCCATCACGGTGACTTCAGCCGTTGAGGGATTAGGCCTTATCAAACCCAACATTGCCGTTATTCCCATTGTCCTCATCATTTTGACCTTTCTGTTCTCGTTCCAACGGTTTGGCTCCAACATCATCGGTAAGCTGTTCGGTCCAATCATGCTGGTTTGGTTCCTGATGCTGGGCATTTTAGGTGTTTCGCAGATTGTGACATTGCCCCACGTCATGTTGGCCATCAATCCGTATTATGCCATCAAGCTGCTGATAGAATATCCGAGCGGATTACTCTTATTGGGAGCGGTTTTCCTAGCTACAACCGGTGCGGAAGCATTGTATTCCGATTTGGGTCATTGCGGCATCAAGAACATCCGCATTTCTTGGATTTTTGTTAAAAGCATGTTGATCCTGACGTATTTTGGTCAGGGAGCATGGGTGCTGAACCACCCTGCCACGGCAGCTTCCGTGAATCCATTCTTTGCCATCATGCCGGATTGGTTCCTCGTTCCAGGCATATTTATCGCCACAGCGGCGGCCATCATAGCAAGCCAGGCGTTGATAAGCGGTTCGTACACATTGGTGAGTGAAGCTATTTCGCTGAATTTCTGGCCGAAGTTCAAGGTCAATTATCCATCCATCATCATCGGGCAAGTTTATATTCCTTTGGTTAACTGGTTTTTATGGGTTGCCTGTTGTTTTGTGGTCGTCTTTTTTGGCAATTCTTCCAGGATGGAAGCGGCGTATGGACTTTCCATCACCATCACGATGCTTATGACTACGATGTTGTTGTCATCTTGGCTGACCAGTAAAAAGTTCGGCAAAATCTACCGCTACATCATTCTGGCTGTCTACCTGACCATTGAGGGCACTTTTCTGGCTGCCAATCTGAACAAATTCATGCATGGCGGTTGGTTCACCATCATTTTGGCAATGGTATTCTTTATCATCATGTACGGATGGTACTACGGTCGGAAAATCAAAAACCGTTACATCACGTTTACCAACTTGGGAAAATACCTGGATTATTTCAGGGATTTGAAAAATGACTCCAGCATTCCTTACATCAGCGCCAACCTGGTTTATATCACCAAAGCGGACCAGCCGATGGAAATTGAGTCAAAGATTATCTATTCCATTTTTAGAAAGCATCCCAAAAGAGCCAACACTTACTTTTTACTGCACATTGACAACGACGATGCTCCGAACACTTTTGAATACACAATAAATCAAATTATTCCTGGCACCCTGATTAAAATCGATTTTAAGTTGGGATTTAAGATTGAACGCCGCATCAACCTCTATTTTAGGGAAGTGATTGAAGACATGGTGAACCATAAGGAATTCAACCTTCAGAGCCCTTTCAAGTCCTTGCAGAAATACGACATCACGTCCAACTTCCTGTTTGTCAACTTGGACCGTGTGTTGACGGTTGATTACAAACTCCGGGGTTGGGAAGGTTTTGTGATGAACCTGCACAACATCATCCGCGGCATAAGCAGCAACGACGTCAAGGCGCTGGGTCTTGACACGAGTTCGACCATAGAGGAAAAAATCCCCATCCTGCTTCCATACAATGAAGCGACAAGAATCCGGAAAGCCAAGATCTAAAAAAAGGTCGCCCCAAATTTTGAGGCGACCCTATTTTTTAGAAAATTTGGAACTTAATCCTTATCCTGTTGTTGTGCTTCGTATTCCTTGAGCAATTTATCCTGAACATCGGCGGGAACCAACTCGTAAGCATAGAACTTCATGCCGAAGGAGGCGCGGCCACCGGTGAGGGAACTCAGCGAAGTGGAGTAGCTGGACATTTCCTTCAAAGGCACTCTGGCTGAAAGCTTTTCGTAGCCCTTCTCGCTGCTCATACCCATGATGATGGCTCGGCGGCCCTGCAAGTCACCCATGACGTCGCCCATGCGGTCGCCGGGAACAAATACTTCCACATCGTAGATGGGTTCCAAAATCTTGGGACCGGCATTTTTGAAAGCCTCGCTGAAGGCGTTGCGGCCAGCCAGCATGAAGGATATTTCATTGGAATCCACCGGGTGCATCTTGCCGTCGTACACGATGACACGCACGTCACGTGCATAGGAACCGGTCAATGGGCCTTGTTCCATGCGGGCCATGATGCCCTTCAGGATGGCTGGAAGGAAGCGAGTGTCGATGGCACCCCCGACAACGCTGTTCACGAAAATGAGCTTGCCACCCCAGTCCAATTGAATTTCTTGTACGTCGCGGGCTGAGATCTTGAATTCCTGACCTCCGAACTTGTAAATTTCGGGCATGGGCATGCCTTCCACGTAGGGTTCGACTATCAAATGGACTTCACCGAATTGACCTGCACCACCGGATTGTTTGCGGTGACGGTAGTCGGCCCTGGATTGTTTGGTGATGGTTTCGCGGTACGGAATACGGGGTTCGATGAATTGGATGGGTGTCTTGTCGTTGTTTTCCATTCTCCATTTCAAAGTGCGAAGGTGGAATTCGCCCTGACCGTGTACGATGGTCTGTTTGAGTTCTTTGGACTGTTCGACCACCCAAGTCGGGTCTTCCTCGCGCATGCGGTTGAGGATGACCATCATTTTTTCAACATCTGCTTCGTTCACCGGTTTGATGGCGCGGCGGTATTTGGAGGCTGGATATTTGATGAAGTCGAAGGTGCTTTCCGTGCCCTTGCCGTTCAGCGTATTGCCAGTCTTGACGTCTTTCAATTTGACGGTGGCGCCGATATCGCCGGCGACCAGTTGTTCCACCGGGATGCGGGTGGAGCCTGCCGTGCAGAAGAGCTGAGCGATGCGTTCCTTGGAGCCGCGGTTGGCGTTGAGCAAGTCGTCGCCTTCGTGGACCTTACCGGACATGACCTTGAAATAGGATACTTCTCCGATATGGGGTTCGACCGAGGTCTTGAAGAAATAAAGGCTGGTGGGAGCGTTGGGATCGGGATTCACTTCATCGCCAGCCACATTGTGAAATTTCGGCATGTCGGTCACAAACGGAACGACGTTTCCGAGGAATTCCATCAGACGGCGGATGCCCATATCGCGGCCAGCGCAAACACAAAATACGGGGAACATGCCGCGAGTGACCAAGCCGTGACGGATGCCGTCGCGAACGTCGTCTTCGGTGAGGGTGCCTTGATCGAAGAATTTCTCCATCAGGTTTTCGTCGTTTTCGGCAGCGGCTTCCACCAATGCTTGGTGCAAGGCTTCGGCCTTGGCCATTTCAGCCGCGGGAATGTCGTCGATGGTGGGAACGCCGCCTTCGGGTTTCCAAGTGTAGCGTTTCATCATCAGCACGTCGATGACGGAATTGAAACCGGGGCCGGTAGCCACTGGGTATTGGACGGGAACAACTTTTTGGCCGTAGTTTTCGCGGAGTTGCTCCAATATTTTGTCGTAATCCGCCTTGTCTTGGTCAAGCTGATTGATGACGAAGATGACGGGTTTGTTGTATTTTTCGGTGTTGCGGAAGCTGTTTTGGGTGCCGACTTCGACCCCATAGGCTCCATTGATCAGTAAAAGTGCCGTGTCGGTTACATTGAGGGCGGTCACTGCGCCTCCGACGAAATCGTCCGAACCCGGACAATCGATGAAATTCAGCTTTTTGCCCATCCACTCCACGTGAAATAGCGTGGAAAAAACGGAATAGCCGTACTCGTGTTCAACAGGAAAATAGTCGCTCACAGTGTTGTGGGCTTCTACGGTTCCGCGACGTTTTATTAAACCACTCTCGAAAAGCATCGCTTCTGCAAGAGTGGTTTTCCCAGATCTTGAACTCCCGATTATTGAGATGTTCTTGATTTCATTAGATTGATAAACTTTCATACTACTAACTACTTTAGAAGTTATTGTAACAGATGATTTATTAACGATCGCCTTTTTCAGAAAAGGCCCTGCAAAGTATAAAAACCTGCTACCAATTCCAATTTTGAATTTCTGTTACAGAACAATGTTCTTTAGCATAAAATGAATGCAAGACCTATTGTGGTCATCCCTTTACTATTAATAATGCTATATTTGCAAAAAGCGACCGGAATGTACCGGCCCTGCATCATTTTGTAGATATGCCGCTCGAAATTGAACGTAAGTTTTTGGTTGTCGGTGAGTTCCGTCACCGAGCCTTCAAGAAATCCCGCATCCGGCAAGGTTACCTGGCTTCCGGAAAAGGAGGGACCTGTCGCATCCGCACCAAAGGGAAAAAAGGATACATCACCATCAAGGGCAAAACAAACGCCGCCGGAATAAGCCGGTATGAATGGGAAAAAAAGATTTCCCTGCACGACGCTGAAGAGTTGTTGCTGCTCTGTACGGAAGGCTACATCGACAAGATCCGTTATGAAATCAAGGTGGGCAAGCATGTTTTCGAGGTGGACGAATTCCTGGGTGAAAATAAAGGCCTCATCATGGCTGAAGTCGAACTCAGCAGCGAATCGGAACCCTACAAAAGGCCGGAATGGCTGGGTGACGAAGTAACCGGCGACCGCAAATACTACAACTCGCAACTGGTGAAGAATCCCTTCACCAAATGGAATGAAACTTCAATGCTCTAAAATATGAATAGTTGGACTACTTCCCTACCAGCCGGGCTGACCGACTTCCTGCTCATCATCACGTTTTCCCTGCTCATCGGGCTTTCACAAAGACGGTTGAACCTGAACAAAGAAGCCACCTTTTTCGGCTCCGACCGCACATTCACACTCATCGGCCTATTCGGTTACATCCTCTTCAAACTCACACCAGGCAATTTTACGCTTTTTGCCGGCGGCGGGTTGGCCTTGGTCATTCTGTTGGGGCTGAACTATTGGTTCAAGGTCAACAAGTTGGCCAGTTACGGTATCACGTCCATCATCACCGCACTCATCACGTATTGCATGGGGCCGATGGTCTGCCTGATGGACTCCTGGTTCTATGTTTCAGTCGTGGTGGTCGTATTGGTTTTAACCGAAATGAAGTCCACTTTCGTGGAGTTGGCGCAGAAAATGAACAACGACGAGTTCATCACCTTGGCCAAATTCTTGCTCATCTGCTTCATCATTTTACCCATGCTACCGGACGAACGCATCTTCCCGGAAATCAACCTGACGCCTTACCGCATCTGGCTGGCCACGGTGATTGTTTCGGGCATCTCGTACCTGAGCTATTTGGTGAAACGGTATATTTTCCCACAATCGGGCGTTGTCGTATCTGGATTGATCGGTGGCTTGTACAGTAGCACGGCCACCATCACCATCTTGGGCAGGAAGTGCAAACACGCCAACGCCGAACATCTTCAGGAATACGCCACGGCCATGTTCATGGCAGTCGGCATGATGTTCCTCCGACTGATGATTATCATTGCCATTTTCAACGCTGCCGCCTTCCGCATGATGGTCATCCCGATGACGGCGCTAATGATTGTTTCCATCGGAATCGGCTTGCTCATTCGCCGCGGCAACAAAGAAAACCGCGACATACCGGCTGTTGCCGAGGAAGAAGTGGCGGAAAATGAAGACAACCCCTTGGAATTCAAGGTAGCGCTCATCTTTGCCTTCCTATACATTGTTTTCACGGCCGTGACCTACTTCACTTTGACCTGGATAGGCACCAAAGGATTGACCATGCTTTCGTTCGTTTCCGGCGCAAGCGACATCACACCGTTTATACTGAACTTGTTGGAAGGTCATTATACAGGCATTTCCTTGGGAGTGCTTACGGCCAGTACCCTGATTGCCACCATGAGCAACAACATCATGAAGATGTTTTACGCGATGGGCTTCTCGGGCAACCGAAAAGAGTTGGCCAAGCCACTTTTCATCGGATTCGGCGTGCTTAGTGTCCTGAATCTGGTTGCGATACTATTTTTTCTTTGATTTTAACCAATGGTCACCATGGTGGCTCCGAATCCGTATTCCCGGAACGAAGCATCCTGATAACGGCAGGTTTTGTACTTCGCCTGCAATTCCTTTACTAAGGCTGAACGCAATACACCATCGCCTTTGCCATGGATGAAGACTATTTTCACACCCTTTTTGTTGTGATTTTCGTCCATCGCCTTGCGAAAGGTGTCGAGTTGATGGTTCAATATGGCTGAATTGTCCATCCCAGCTGTCGAATCCAATAGACTGTCAATGTGCAGGTCTATTTCCAGCGGTCCACTTTTGGGAGGGAGCGGCTGGGAGCCCTTCGGTTTCTCCGGCGCTTTATCCAACATGGCACGACGGATGTCCTCCGGCTCGATCAACAAACTTTTCTCGGCATTGTCGTTCGTTAGGACGGGCACCACCAGCGCATCTTCGTCAAAGAACTCGTTTTCCCTGAAACAGTGGACCTTATAGAATTTGACGGTGTCGAGTCTGATTTCGACCGAGAAACTGTTTTTGAAGGTATAGAACGAGCCGGGCTTGTAGGCAAGGAACTGAAGGCAAATTTTCTCGAGGTCGTTGACCACTTCCCTGCCGAACTCTTCGATGAACAGCTTGGAGTTGGGTTCGATGCTGCCGGCGAAACGGCTCGTCCATGTTTTTCCGCTGCAGGAGGCGTAATTGAACATCAGCGTGTAGTTGCTCTCATTGATGAGGTAGCACTCGAATTGTGATTCTTGAAAGGATTTCCCTTCGGCAGGCAAGAAAGCGAGGCTCACGTTGAGGATTTCACCGGCCCGTGTTTCGGGCTGCTTGGTGGGCACAGGCTTTGGTGCGGTGGGTTTCGGTTGCTCCGGCACGACAGTAGGTTTAGCTATGAGTGGCTTCGGATTGGTGTCAATCACCACACACTGCCTTTTGAGAACCGGTGTCTCAAAACCGTCGTCTTCGAGCACCAACACCTTGTCTTTACCTTTGAAGGCAGTGATCGTACCACCGCCTACCGCGTCCATAAAACGGACCTTGTCGCCTATCTTGAGTTCCATCGTCGTAAAAAATTACTGTCCGGCAAAGGTAGACAAAGCCGGACAGTAAACGACTATCAAAATAGAATTTTAGCTTTTCACCACTCGTTGCTCAACACGAATGCAAAATCAATTTTTTAGGAGAACCATAATTACTGAACGCTGTCCATTCTCCATTTCGCATTTGATCAGATACAATTCTGGCATCAAACGTTCGGTCGTTCCACTCCAACTAGTTTCCCCATGGAGGTCTTTGGAAATAATTCGCATTCCGTAAAGATTAAATACCTCCAACTTCTTTATCGGCGCTTCCGATTGTATGTTCCAATTACCATTGCTGCAATAAACCCGAACCGGATCGGTTGGTAATTTATGTTCAGAAATGCCCGATGAAATGGTACCTTCTGCATTCTGACCAACCGTGATGGAATTGACCAGACTGTTCAGATATACTTCCAAATTGGTATAGCCCTCTGTGCTGAGCGTAAAGGCGTTTCCATCGGCTGAACTATTGGGATTCAACCCATTGGCCGTTTCCCAGGCATCGGGCATGCCATCGATGTCGGTATCGGTGGGTGCGGTAGTGGCGTTGTAGGTTGGCCAATCGCCCACATCCGATTGGGTGTCGATCAGTCCGTTCGTACTCCCGTTGCTTCCCGTAAACGTGTACGTGCCCTTTTTAGCTTCCTGCACATAACGGCCGTCCACGGTGTCCCGATTCAACGAACATCCACCGTAGGCCAACACTTTTTCAAATGCCTTGATGGCTGAATGCGTGGTCACCGGATAGTATGCATACGGGGTCGTCACGATGACGGAATCCAGCACGAACCCCGTCTTGTTGTACACGGCCAACTTGTTGTCTGCGGTAAAACTGGTGTTTCCAAAGATGTAATTGCCTGATAGGTAGTATTTTCCATGCCTTGGCAAAACGATGGTCGTCCCAGCGTCGATGTCGGCTTGCACCAATCGGCTTTTTGCACTGGTGGCTGGTCCATATTTGTAATAATTGTTCACCATGTTGTACTGACCGGCACTTTCTCCACCATAGGTGCTGTTGCCACCCCAGTTGTAAACGACGTTGTTCCGGTAATCCATCCGTTCTTCGGCCACCGTAGTGGTATAATTCAGACCTGAACGCTTCCAGCCATTGAAACGTGGGTTTCGGCTGTCGTGGTGGATCAGCATGTTGTGGTGGAAGGATACGTTTTCGCCTCCCCAAATGCCACCATATCCGTGCGCACCTTTGGCGTGGATGGAGTTTCGAAGAGACTCTCCAAGCATGCACCATTGCATGGTGAAATTTTTGTTGGAATAGAACGAGGCGCATTCATCCACACACCAACTCATGGAGCAATGGTCCAGAATGATGTCACTTTGGTATCGACCCCAAATGGCATCGCTTTCCTGCAGTGCCACGTCGCCCAGACGGAAGCGCATGAAACGGATAACCACATTCTTGGCTCCGATGAAGGTGGTATAATACCGAAGACAAATTCCGTCACCGGGTGCAGTCTGTCCGGCAATGGTCACGTCACCTTTAGAGATGGACAGGTCGCTGCCCAGCGTGATGATGCCAGACACTTTAAACAAGATGGTGCGTTTGCCTGTTTGGCTGAGGCACCAGCGCAGGGACCCTTCATGTGTCGTGCTGTTTCCGGTTGAATTGTCCAACAGGGTGTTGACATAATAGACGGCTCCTCCCCGACCACCAGACGAGTACATGCCACCGCCTTCCGCACCGGGGAAAGATGGCGTAACGGCTTTGAGCTGAATTTGGGGCAGAAAAAGCAAGGCTGTCGCCAGCAATAATCGAGTTCCTGTTCTATTAAGTGCGGTTTTCATTTGGTCAATTTAATGCGTTGTACACCGGAAACACCGGCTAATACAACAACGTATACACCTTTTTTCAAGTGGTTGCAGTGCAGGGTCGTCATCCGATCAGTCAAGGAGGCATGGACCAGTTGTTTTCCCTGAATATCAAAAAGGGTGCAATTCGAAAAGTCCGCCTGGTTTTGTAAAATCAAGTCATCGCCATTGAAAAAAGGAGCGGCAGTGGTGTTCAAGATCGATTTCAGCCCATTGCCCGGATCAAACTCATAGGCACCCAGATCGGGGGCGGTTCCAATGTAAGGAAGCCCGACGTTGGTACCGGCATTGATGAGGTGACTGCCTGCCTTCAAGTGCAGAAAGTTCAGTTTTGGCAAGCTGCCGTCGGCATTTCGTTTGCCAGTGACGCCCAAACTGTCCAGCGAGGCAAAATCATCGTTGGTCACCGTGAAGGGCGACAACCAACTGTTGGTGGTCTGGCTTACAAAACTTCCGAGCGACACCTTGGTTTTGACTACGTCCACGCAATTGGTGACGGTGCAGACGCTGCCTGCCGGCAACGTGGTCGGTACGCTGAAGTCATAACCGACGTTGCCGTAACCGGTGCAATTGACAAGAATCATGGACCCTTTATTGTTGTTTTGGTCGAAGCCCTTGGCTTTGTTGTAAAAGGAGATGCAGTTTCGCAGTGTGAAGTTGTGCTTGAGCAACTTGTTGTCGCTGCCGCCCATCTTGAAGCCGTTTCCATTGGCATTTGCTCCGGCATCCGTTCCGTCCTTGAAATATCCGTTCCTCCAAGTCCAACAATTTTCCACAACGGTGTAGACACTGTCCGCTCCCCTCAGGTATCCGTCCCAACCATCGTCCACATTGAGCCATGAGCGACAGCCGTTGAAATAGTTGTTGCTGCCCACATCCATTTTGCAGGCAAAACCGTCCGCATCACCGTAATCGGTCGGGTCTGCGTTCCAGTAGGAATCGCAGTTGAGTATTTTGTTGTCGTGCGCACCTCCCGAAAGTTGCATGCCCGAATCGCCGTTGTCGTAGAAGGAACAGAATTCCACCGTGTTGTAGGCACCGTTGATGATGATGCCGTTGTCGGTTGCCTTGCTCACATCCAGCCCATTGATGTACCAATAACTGCCTGTCAGCGAAAGTCCGCGTTTGCCTGCAGCAATGCCATTAAAGTTGAGCAGTGCACGTTCTCCATTGTAGGTGACCAATCGGATGGGAGCTGCCGTCGTGCCGCTCTTGGATAAGGTGACGGTTGCGGTGATGGAATAACTTCCACCGCGTACGACAATTTGATCACCAGCGGTCAACGTGCTCAATCCACAGGCTTTGGCCAAGGTCTTGAAGGGTGTGGAAAGGCTGGTTCCGTTGTTGGTGTCGATTCCGTTTGTCGAAACGTAATACGTAGCAGCTTGGGCTATCGATGTAAAAAACAGAAAAAGGGATGAAAGGATGAGTCGAGTGTATTTCATTAATTCATAGGTTCTAAAGTTCTGCAAGTTTAGGGAAAAAAACCATGTCGGGTGGGGACATTTTGACATTTTAGGTGGGTAGATTTCTCCGAAAAGCATAAAAAAATACGCACGGAGTGCAAAAATCTATCACAGATGCACATATATGGAGCAAAGCGTTCTTCCAAATCATGCTGTTCTCTATAAAATGGTATATTTGCGAATCCCTTAAAATCTTGGCATACCCTTTTATCGATGAAAACTTCCGTACGACTGATTCTTCTATTTGCACTTTTTGCTCTTTTTCAACCCATTGACGCTCAAATTAATTTTGCCCAAGGGAATGCTTTCCGTTATTTGAAGGGCAATGCAGCCACTGTTTCGCCCGAGACATTACTGGCCGCGAGCTACAACGATACGGGTTGGAGCAGCGGGGTTGCTCCGTTTCGTTATGGAAAAGGGGCCCTCGGTACGGTATTGGACGATATGCGAAACCTGTATACGACGTTTTTCCTACGAACGACGTTTTCGGCCCAAAAAGCTTCGTTGATCAACAAAATAACCTTTACTGTCAATTACGACGATGCCTTTGTCATTTACGTGAACGGTAAATCCGCCTTGACCGTCAATGCGCCAACCCCGCTGACGACTACATCGTTGGCTTTGGTAAACCACGATCCGGGCACCAACGAATCCTTTACGGTCGATGCGACCAGTTTGGGTTTGGTCGACGGTTCAAACGCCATCGCCATCATGGTGTTGAATCTCTCCCTCAACAGTTCAGACATTTATTTTGATTTGGGAATCACTGCGATACCGGAAATACCGGCGTACGACTATGGAATCAATACGGTCCTATTCAGCAAACAAGGTGGATTCTGCACCAACGTTTTCAACTTGACCATGACATCACCATTGCCCGATTTCAACGTCTTGTACACTTACGACGGGAGCGACCCAAAAACCTCTACAACAGCTATTTTGAGTGGAAACAGCGTGGTACTTCCCATCGACCCCAGCCAACCCATCGGCAGGGGAACCACACCAGGATATGTAGTCAGAGCCTCCCTTGTCAAAACGGGTTACAAACCTTCCAATTCGGTAACGAACTCGTACATCTTCCTGAATAAAGTAAAAACGCAGGCTTATCCTGGGGGTAAATGGCCTTCTGCCTCCGTAAACAGTCAGGTTCTTGACTACGCCATGGCGTCGGATGTCGTGAACAATGCGACGTACGCTCCTTACTTGGATGCAGCCTTGAAGCAGATTCCATCCATTTCCATCGTAACGGATATGGACAATCTGTTCGGTTCAGCCAGTGGCATTTATGTGAATCCAGCACAAAGCGGCATTACTTGGGAACGCCCTTGTTCGGTCGAATTGATCGATACGAACAATGTCCGCAAATTCCAGATAAACGCCGGCTTGCGCATTCGTGGTGGAGCATCCAAAGACCCCAGCAATCCGAAACATGCCTTTCGATTTTATTTCAGGGATGAATATGGTGCCAAGAAACTCCACTATCCTTTGTTCGATTCCGAAGGAACGGATGAATACAGTTGCATCGATTTGCGTTGCGAACAAAACTACTCCTGGAGCAAGGACGGCAGCCCCTACAACAATCTGGTCACCGACATTTTCAGCCGCGACATGCAAGGCAAAATGGGTCAACCCTACAAGCGGGGACGCTACTACCATTTATATCTGAACGGTATGTATTGGGGCATCTTCCAAACGGACGAACGTGCCGAAGCCGATTATGCCGAATCGTATCTTGGCGGAAATTCAAATGATTACGATGTGGTCAAGGTGAATTCAGACCAATGGCCGTACTACGATGAAGTGACCGACGGATTCATTGACACGTGGTCTGCTTTATGGACGAAATGCGCTACGGGGTTTGACACCAACGCCAACTATTTTGCATTATTGGGTAAAAAAGCAGACGGAACTCCAGATCCGAACGGAAAAGTTTGGGTGGACATCGACAACCTCATCGATTACATGTTGGTGATTTTTTATACGGGTAATTTTGACGCTCCCGTTTCGTCCTTTTATGGGGACGACATGCCCAACAATTTCTATGCCTTATACAATCGGAATGACAAGACCAAAGGCTTTCGGTTTCTAGCGCACGACTCCGAGCACAGTATGTTCGTGGACGCCGTTTACGGAGCTGGCATCCAGGAGAACCGAGTGAACATAGGCACGAACGGGAGAATGTCCATCACCAAGATGACCGATTTCAATCCACAATGGCTCCATTTCAGACTAACCAAAAATGCGGAATACAGGGCTCGATTCATGGACAGAGCGTATAGGCAGTTGACAAAAGGTGGGATGCTGACCCCAGAAAATGCGGCAAAACTCTACCAATTCAGAGCCGCTCAAATTGACACAGCCATCATTGCGGAGTCCGCCCGTTGGGGGGATGCAAAAACCAGCCCTTCTCTGACCAAGCAAACATGGATGACCGAGAATCAGTCGAAATACACGTCGTTTTTTCCTCAACGCACCGACATTTTAAAGACACAATTGCTGAACGAGGGGCTTTACACCTCCTTGTTGACTCCCGAAGTAATGGTGGACGGAGCATTGAACTACGATCGGTATGCCCCCTTCACCGGGACCAAGACTGTAAAACTCGTGGATATGAATGCGCTGACAAATGGCTCCAGCATCTATTACACCTTGGACGACATCGACCCAAGACTGACAGGAGGCATCATCTATCCTGGCGCCAATTCAGGCAAAGGAACCATCGAGATTCCGATAAACAAAACCACAGTCCTGAACGCAAGATTGTATAAAAGTGGCACCTGGGGCCCGCTTCGAAAGTTGGTTTTCAGTAATGCAGACGAGGATTATTCCAAACTCAAGGTGACTGAACTGAATTACCACCCGGTTGATTCCATCATCGGTGTCGATACAATAAGTGGTTCGGATTTTGAGTTCATCGAATTCAAGAACACTGGAACAACGCCCATCGATTTATCAGGATTGAGGCTTGATTCAGCAGTCAACTACCAGTTTCCCGAAGAACAACTGCTAAGCCCTGGTGCGTTTTTCGTGGTTGCCTCCAAACCGAATGCCTTTTTCTCGAAATACAAACAATATCCTTCAGGGAATTTCTCAAAGAATCTTTCCAATGCCGGAGAAAAGGTTGTTCTAGTCAATCGCAACAACAAAACGGTGATTTCTTTTACCTACGATGATTCCTACCCATGGCCAACTTCTCCGGACGGTAGCGGATTCACGTTGACGGCAAAGTATGCAAATCCGACGGACAGTCCAAATTCCTATACGTACTGGATGGCATCGTCCGCGTTGAACGGATCCCCTTTCATGGATGATTTCCGCTCGTTGACTTCACTGGATTCCAACACCGATGAACTATCCAAAATCTTGGTTTATCCGAATCCGACCAATGGTGTGTTCTATGTGAATGCCGGGAACATGCAGGATGGTGTCAAAAATTTGGTAAGTGTCTATGATACAAAGGGCAGCCTCATCCTTCAAGAACACTTTGAGAACACGGCCGTTATTGATATGAACAAACATAGCATCCAGGATGGTGTCTATATTGTCAAGGTTCAGACACCGACTAAAACTTCCGCCCAAAAAATCATTTACTTGCATTGATGGAGTGTCAATAACCTCAATTTTAGCCCGAATGTCAGGATTGGAATATTCTTGCATTTCTTTATAAAATTCTTGCATTTAATTGAATGTAGAAATAGTTCCTTTGAATGTCGCAATCCCTTTTGAGTGATTGAATTGTTGATTTTAGTACGATTGAATGCAACGTTGACTTTTTAGCTTTCAAAATGACAATAGTGAATTTAAACAAAAAAAAAATGAAAAAACATTTACGATCGATTCTGTTGGCGATCACTTTGGTGATCGTACCTCTGGGCCTTCAGGCGCAAGAGGATGTGACGGCAACTTATTTGCTGAATCCTAGTTTTGAAGAAGGTGTCACGTATTTCCACGACATCACCCAAACCGTAGTCGGATGGAATCTCAATGCTGCAAGCATGGGGGTGAGTTATCGTAATGATGACGCCGATGCGACCAAAGACGGTACCTACATTTTCGGTATTTGGGATCCCTCGAACATTGGAGATTTTCAAATTTCACAAACAGTCAAGAACTTGCCAGCCGGCACCTATGTAATTAGTTGCTTGATGACTGTTCCAGAAGGTGACAACACCACACAACGTCTTTTTGCCAGTTCCAACTCAGCCGGTACGAAAGCCATGTATTTTGGTTCCACTTCACTTGGTGTAGTTCCCGGTGAAAGTAACGAGTATATGGGTAATGTTGTCGACGGCAACGGCGCTGGCCCATTTCACCCAATGTCCATGATGATCAATGTCGCTGCTGGTGATTCCTTGGTCATTGGTGTTCGCACGAATGGTCAAAAAAGTACGATTTTACCCCTCTCCACCGTTGGAGGTGCAGGTTGGTTCAAAGTTGACAATTTCAAGCTGAGTTACATTTCCGATTTGAAAGCGTTTACCAAAACTCAGATTCAAGGTTACGTCAACACCATCAATACGGTTTCCCTCGATTCCATCCCTGGTGGATATGGAGCAGTCATCACCGCAAAAGTGGCAGAAGCCAACAACGTGATCGCCACTCAAACCAATTTGGATTCGCTGCAGGCATACAACCTTCGAATCAAAGAATTCCTCGCAACCCTAGCCACCGCAAAGGTCAAGTTCCTATCCCTGCAGACATTGTTGATGAAAGCAGAAAGCCTTGTCAATACGACAAGTTATCCCAACAAAGCCGACCTAGTCAAGATTTTTGATGAAACATACGACGTTTATTTTGCCCTTACCAGCTTGAACGCTGACTTTGATGCTGCCTATAAGGTTTTGGACGCTGCCATCTACACCTATACAAAAGATGTAGTTCCTGAAAACCTGGCACTTATCGGTACTGCTTCCACTTCATTTGTATCCAGTTGGGAAAAACTGTCTGGTGTCAACGATGGTTTTGAACCGGCAAATTCTGAAGATAGGACACATCCCATCTATGGTAACTGGAACGGTGATGCCGATTATGGCAAAGTCAACTGGGTTCAGTATGAATGGCCCTATTACGAAACGATCAACAGTGTTTCGGTCTATTGGTTCACCGATTTCGGAGGACTCTTACAACCAAACTATGCCACTGTTGAATATATGGAAAACAATGTCTGGAAATCGGTCGGCAACATCGACACGATGATGGAAAAGTGGAACACATTGGCCGTTCCAAGTGTCAAAACAAATAAAATACGTGTGAACTTCAGCAGTTTGACTTCGACCGGTATTGTTGAATTCAAGGTTCTTGGTTTCAGAAAGATTGGTAATGATGAAAGCGATTACAAGCGCATGATCACGGATGAATTGGCTTTGGTCGATGCTGTCAAATTGGATTCCGTACCCAAGGGATATGCGACTCCGACTGCTGACATCAAGGTGGAAGGTGCAACACAACTTGCAAGCGGCACACTTACTACGTTGAGTGCATATTATACGAAATTGAGCGATTTCAAACATGTGCTTGATAGTGCAGGCGGGGTGTTCATCAACTATGAAACCTTGTTGAACGTCACTAAATCCTTGATTGATACGACCAACTGGGCTAACAAAGCTGCCTTGTTGACGGCCTACAGTGCAGCACAATCGGTTTATACCGGTGCCTCCAGCCAAATCACCGAATTCCTAGCCGGCATGGAAGCATTGAAGAAAGCCAAATTGGATTATGCCGCTTCACACGTGGTTGTAACACTTTCAAGCACGGCCAAGGTTACTACGAGCCTTTGTTCATCTTGGGAATCACTTGCTGCCATCAATGATGGTTTCGACCCGACCAGTTCTGCGGACAACACTCATAAGAAATACGGCAACTGGAATGGTACGAATGCCAAGTTGGATTGGGTACAATACGAATGGACTTCTCCTCAGAGAATCACGAGCATGGGCGTATATTGGTTCACCGACGGTGGTGGCTTGTTGTTCCCCGACTCCACCAGCGTAGATTATTACAATGGATCCGAATGGAAAGTCCTTGGCCCGATTGGTGCCTTGGCAGACCAATACAATTCCCTTACAGTGGACATTATGGCTTCCAAACTGCGTATCTTCATGAGAAGCGCCGTTGCAACCGGTATCATCGAGTTCAAAGTGAGAGGTTATGAATCGACTGTCGGTGTTGCAGCCGTCAAACAAAGCAACTCGGTCAACGTCTATCCGACCATGGTTAAACGAGGTGCAAGCGTATCCATCGATTTCGCCAAGGATTTGGTCAAACCTGTACCTGTTGAATTGTTGTCACTCAGCGGTCAGAAGGTCTATGGTACGACCGTATCCGGTAGAACTTCTACTGTCAATGTTCCCAGTTCACTAGCTTCCGGCATTTATCTGATGGTGTTCAATGCACCCGAAGGTAAGATGTTCAAGAAGATTGTTGTTGAGTAACCATGTTTTGTTGAAAACATGCATATAAAATTAAGAGGCTGCCTTCCCTGTGGCAGCCTCTTAATTTCTTACAAAAAATACGCCATTACTTATTTTTTCATACAGTGTGAAACTTTTTTAGTTTTCACCTCGATACATGTGGATACACTTTAAATTTTATAACATGATCAACAAACTGTTGCAGAGACATCACTCCAGATACTGGATCATTGCGTGTATCCTGCTATCTGAATGTGGATTTTTCAGTTCCTGTACCGGATACAACCTGGACAATGAGATGCCGGGTTGGTTGGGCAGCAGCATCGACCAATACCTGGTCGACAAAGGAAATTACACCAATTTCGTCGAGCTGATCAAAGATCTTAATTATCAGGACGTACTGTCCAAAACCGGAAGCAAGACACTTTTTGTAGCCGATGACGACGCCTTCAGCCGTTTCTATGCCAACAATGCATGGGGTATCAAAAGCTACCAGGAGTTGACTGCAGCTCAAAAAAGGCTGTTGCTGAACGGGTCCATGATCAACAACGCGTATCAGACCAGGACCTTGTCCAGCACGGAGGGGCCCAAGGAAGGCGATTGCATGAGACGACCGACCGCCATTTCCATTTACGATTCCGTTCCGCGCATATTGCCGGCGGAAATGCCCGACACCAAGTACTGGGCCAAATACAAGTCAAAAACCGATGGCATTCTTTGCCTGAAAGACATGACACCTGCACCCATGATCCATTTTCTGGAAAAGCAGTTGACATTCAACAAAATAACAAACAGCGATTACGACTTCCTGTTCAATCATGAAACGGTTCGCCAACCGGGCGACGCCAGCGTGAACGGCATAGCCATTGCCGAACAGAACATCAAGTGCATGAACGGGTTCGTACATAGGATGTCCGAAGTCATGATACCGCTGGACAACATGGCTGAAATCATCCGTAGGAAACCGAACACCTCCGCATACAGCAAATTGCTGGAACGTTACTCGGCACCGTATTACAACGCCACCGCCACGTCCAACTACAACCGCATTTACAACGCCAACGTGGATTCAGTCTATCAGAAGCGTTATTTTGCCCTACGGTCACAGCCCACCAATGGGGTAGAGGCCAACATTCTGGCACCCGACGGCAGTCCGGTGGTTGGAACACTTAAGTTCGATCCGGGCTGGAATGGTTTTTACGCCAGTACGGTCACTACGACTGGGAACGATGTCGCCATGCAGGAAAACATGGCTGTAATGCTGGTTCCGACGAACGAAGCCTTGAACCGCTACTTCACCAACGAAGGCGGCAAAGTGCTCAAGAATTATTACGGCAGTTGGGAGAATGTGCCCGACAACGTGATTGCCAAGCTCATCAAGAACAATCAGATGAACTCGTTCATCAGCACCATCCCCAGCAAATTTTCTACTGTGCTGAACGATGCAAGCAATGTGATGGGCATCACAACAAGCGACATCGACAGCGTCTATTTAGGCTGTAACGGCGCCGTATACCTCACCAACAAAGTGTTCAGCCCGACGGCATTTTCCTCGGTTTCTTTCCCTGCGTTGATCAACGACAACATGAACATTTTATATTGGGGCATCGAAAAATTAGAATACTTTGCCTATCTGAACTCCATGGAGAGCTACTTCAGCTTTTTCATTCCCACCAATAAGGCTTTGTTGGAATACATCGACCCAGTATCATTCGGTCAGTCCACCACCAAAATGTTCAAGTTCTGGTACGACAGAACAGCTTTGACAGAAGATACCAAGGTGAAGGCCAGCATCTGGAACTACGATGTTACTACTGGCACCCGAAAAGACTCCATCGGCATGGCCACCCTGTCCATGATTACAAACAGGCTTCAGGACATACTGGACTACCACATCGTCATTGGGGACATCGAAGATGGGAACACCTATTATCAGACCAAGGGCGGCGGCATGCTCAAGGTGAGCAATGTGGCTGGCGGTGCCGGTGTGATGAAAGTCTCCGGCGGCTACCAGATTGAGAACAACACAGCCGTGACCGTTAGTGAAATCTACGACGAATCAGCCGAAGGGAACGGCAAAACGTATATTTTGGATAGTAATCCATTGTATACCAGCAGGAAGTCGGTTTTCGACATATTCAACGCCCATGCTGAGTTCAAAAAGTTCTTTGACTTGATGAAAGGAACGACGTATTTTGAACAAATCAGGGACAAACTCTATGCCTGCGGAAGCACCAACATCAGCTTGTTCAACACGTACCACTATACGGTTTACGTACCGACGAACGAGTCCATACAGGAACTCCAGGATGCTGGCAAGTTGCCTACTTGGGAGCAGATCGACCCGCTTCCCGACGGTTTGTACAAAGACAGCTTGAAGAGCGTCATCAGTCAATTCGTCAAATACCACATACAGGATAATTCGCTGTACATCGGGGCGGGTTCGACCACCGGAAACTTTGAAACGGCACTTATCAACTCTGTTTCACAACGGTTCTACAAGCTCAATGTCAAGGCTGACAACGCAGGCATCACCATCACCGACATGGCCGGCAATGTACGGCATGTCACCGACAATCCGGATCTGCGCAACTTGATGGCACGCGAATATCAATACAACAACCAGGACGTATCGAAAGCCACCGAGATAGAGACTTCATCTTTTGCTGTCATCCATCAGATCGACAAGCCGCTGATGTTTTCGAGCACCCAGTTCGGCAGCAAAATAAAAGCCAAAAATTCGAAAAAGTAAGACGATGAGAAAGCATATATTCAATTGTTTGCTGTTGGTTCTAGTTTTGACACCTGGTGTGTTGAGCGCTCAATCGGTGGGTACCATCGTCAGCGGAACGGTTTATGACGAATTTGGCCCGATGGTCATGGTGAATGTCAAGGAGGTGGATGCCTCCAACCGTATCGTCGCCCACAATGTGACCGATGTGAATGGGGATTTTTCCTTCAAGGTGATCAATCCGAAAGATCGTATTTTGGTTTCCTGTGTAGGCTACAAAACGCAGTCCATACCCTTCAATGGCACCATTTATAAAATCAAACTACTGAGTGACACGCAGTTGAAAGAAGTGGTAGTCAGTTCCAAGAGAAAATTGGAAACGGGTGGCCTCGCCATCCCCGACCGTGAAATTTCCAGTGCCTCCCAGCTCATCAGTGCCAAGGAATTTGAGGGTCTGCCCTTTACCAACATCAGCGATGCCCTGCAGGGGCGCATTTCCGGTTTGGACATCGTGGCCAATTCGGGCAACCTGGGTTCAGGCACGACAATGCGTTTGCGCGGCGTTTCCTCCATCAACGGGAATTCGGAACCACTCATCGTGGTGGACGGAAACGTATGGGAAACGGACGAAAACAGCAATTTCGACTTCAACAATGCCAATGAAGAAAAATTCGCACAATTGCTGAACGTGAACCCGGAAGACATCGAAAGCATATCCGTGCTTAAAGATGCGGCCGCAACGGCCATTTGGGGTTCCCAAGGAGCCAACGGTGTCATAGACATCAAGACGAAACGCGGTTCGCGTGGGCGATCGATGGTGACCTATTCGTTGCGCCTAACCGGTACGAATCAGCCCCAGGGTTACAAGATGATGAACGGAGACGAATACACCATGCTCATGAAGGAATCCTACTTCAATTCCAAGCTGAGTAACGATGCGGCCAACATCATTGAGTTCAACTATGACCCGACTTACTCGGAATACCAGATGTACAACAACAATACGGATTGGCGGAAAGCGGTTATACAGACGGGCATCCAACAAAACCATTTCGTTTCTGTCTCAGGCGGTGGCGAAAAGGCTAATTTCCGTATTTCAGGTGGTTGGGATACAGAAACAGGCTCGGTCATCGGTCAGCAAATGGACATCTTCTCCACCCGTGTGGCACTGGACTATTTCGTATCGGACCGAATCAAGATTGTCTCCAATTTCTCGCTGACCCATACGGACAACAACAAGAATTACGATGGCAGCAGCCTATTGTCGCTTGCATACCGTAAAATGCCCAATTTGGCCATTTATGAGGAAGGCGTGAACGGCAATTCCACTGGGGACTACTACCACATGCTTTCGAGTTCTTCTTCTGAATTGATTGATCAGCGGGGCCTCGTCAATCCGGTCGCACTGGCCTATTTGGCATCCAACAAGGAGCGGAGCAATAACATCATGCCAGAGTTTCAATTGGTTTACAACCTGTTGGGTGTGGAAAACGAACAAACCCACCTCACATACGAAGGAAAGGTCGTGTTCAGCATCTTCAACAAATACAACGACTCCTATTACCCCTCCGACCTGGTCACATCGGGCTGGGCCTCCTCGAATGCAAACAATACGTCCTCCGATGCGTTCAAGAGCTTGGGCATCACCACGACCCATACGCTTACCTTCATGCCTCACTTTGACAACAAGGACCATTCCTTCATGGCCATGTTGCGCGGACAGACCACTTCGGGCAATTCCAGCAGCCAAACCACAGGCGTATACGGCTTGCCCTCCGGAACCATCACTTCACCGGCGGCCGACGCCATCATCGACGGTTTCTCGACTGGTGCCGGCCAATGGCGCAGTGCTTATTTCACCTTTTCATCGCATTATGCGTACAAGGGAAAATACATGGCCGACTTTTCCGTGAGACGAGACGGTTCCACCAAATTCGGGCCGCAGCAGCGTTGGGGCAACTTTCCGGCCGTTTCGCTCCGTTGGAACGTTTCGGACGAAGATTTCATGCAAAACTACAAGTGGATTTCCATGCTTTCCATCCGTCCGGGCTGGGGCAAGGTTGGGAATCAACCCAATTCGGATTACCTCTATTTCAGCAAATATGCGCCCAGCAACTCGTACATCGGCCAGACCTCCATCTATCCGAGCAACATCCGCCTGAGCAATTTGAAATGGGAGTCGAAGGAAACCTACAACATCGGTTTCGACTTCGGTTTTCTCAACGACATGATCACTTCGGACTTGAACTTATACACCCAGTTGACCACCGATTTGCTCATGTACGACCGGGCAATTCCCACCTCATCGGGCTATACGTCGCTTTCCGTACAGAATGTGGGCAGCATGCGCAACAATGGTTGGGAATTGAACCTGAACGGCAATGGCTTGGCTCGCCAAGGAAAATTCTCCATGGACCTGAACCTTTCGTTCGCCAACAATGCGAATGAAATCACGGAGATGGACAAGACCGTGCTTAAAAGCATGAACAGTCAGTTCGACCGCTCAAACGGTTCCTATCTGTCTCGTGTGCAGTTGAACAATGCGTTCGGCACCATTTTTGGATTCAAATACAAGGGCGTGTACCAATACAGCGACTACAGCGAATCGGAAATCAAAGGCGTTTCGGGGCCGAATTCGCCGGTTGTCCGCAACTCGTTGAACCAGGTTATCTTGGACGACAATGGTAGGACCAAGCCGGTTTATTTCTGTTATGGAACGACTTCTCAGTATGAATTCAAGGGTGGTGACGCCATCTATGAGGACGTCAACAAAGATGGTAACATCAATGAGCTGGACATCGTTTATTTGGGCAGTTCCCTACCGAAAATCACAGGTGGATTCGGCATCAAGTTCAACTATGGCCGCCTTACGCTGAACAACCAATTCAACTTCCGCTTGGGCAATAAAATCATCAATGCCGCTCGGATGAACGCTGAAAGCATGTATTCGAACAACAACCAGAGCAGGGCAGTAAACTGGCGTTGGCGTACGGAAGGTGATTTGACCTCCATCCCGCGCGCACTGTACAATTATGGTTACAACTGGTTGGGCAGCGACCGTTTTGTCGAAGATGGCTCTTTTGTCCGTCTGAACTATACCCAGTTGTCCTACTCGCTGGACCCAGCACTGCTCAAAAGCATCGGCATCAGTCAGGTACGGATGTACATCAGTGCCAACAACCTTTTCTGCCTGACCAAATATTCCGGAGCAGATCCTGAAGTCGGGTACGGCGGTTACGGCGTTGTTTCCGACAACTCACAGACGCCTCGTGCGAAGTCCATCACAGCAGGCATCACCATTGGATTATGATAAAAGAATACGATATGAAGAATCTAAAGAAAATAGGTCTGGCTTGCTGCATCGGGTTGACGTTGGCTTCCTGTTCCGACTTCCTGAGCATCTTGCCTTTGAACGACATTGTTCTGGAAAACTACTGGACCGAAAAGGCGGATGTGGACAACGCGGTGACGGGTTGCTATGCGGCGCTGGTTTCGTCTGATTGCATCACGCGCATGGCCATTTGGGGCGAACTCCGGTCGGACAACATCGTGCCTGGCATGTCCACCCCCGAAACTGAAACGCAGATGCTCAAGGGCAACATTCTGCCCACCAACGCCTATACCAATTGGACCGCTTTCTACCAAGTGATCAACCGCTGCAATACGGTGATGTATTATGCGCCCAAGGTGCAGACCATCGACCCGAACTACACGGTATCCGAACTGAAAGCCAACTTGGCTGAGGTAACGGCTCTGCGCGACCTCTGCTACTTCTACCTGATTCGCACGTTCAGCGACGTACCTTTTGTCACGGAGCCTTCCATCGACGACAACCAGAATTACATTGTCAAGGCGACCAGCTTTGATGAAATCCTGACCAGTTGTATTACCGATTTGGAACAGGTCAAAGAAGATGCGGTCAACAAGTATGCGGTCGAAACCGCCAATACCGGCAGAATCACCCGCAACGGCATCTATTCCATCCTTGCCGACATGTACTTATGGAAGCAGGATTACGACAACAGCATCAAGTACTGCGACAAGGTCATCGACAACAAGATCAAGTCTTACGCAACCGAAAAGAACAATCCGAAAACCAAGTTGAAACTATACGGCAAGTTTCCCTTGATCAACGAGTTGGTTACCGGGTCCATTTCAGGCAATGCCTATGGTGAAATCTTTGGGACGGGGCATTCCTTTGAAAGTCTCTTCGAACTGGATTTTCAGGAAAATCAAGGTGCGACCAACACGTTCGTTCCAAGCTTCTATGGTTCTTCCTCCAATGTGATTGGCTATTTGAGTCCGGCCGAATACCTCATCAAGAACATTTCGAACAACACGAATGAGCTATTCAAGAATACCGATTGTCGATACTTGGAATCCATGGAGGATGTCAACGGGGTCTATGCCATCGACAAGTATGCACGAATAAGTGTGACCTTCAACACAGCAGTGACCAACTCGCTCAACGACAGCAGGCGCAGCACCAATTATGCCAATTGGATAATCTATCGGCTCACCGATGTGATGCTCATGAAGGCAGAAGCCGAAGTGGAAAAGGCCGGTGAAGTGACCCTGAACGCCATCACGCCGGAGCAAAAAGCGCATTACCAAACGGCATTTTCATTAGTATCGGCCGTATACAACAGGGCGAATAACATTACCACGGGCAGGACTGACACGCTGGTATTCAACACCTATTCCGCTTCACGCAACAGCATGGAGGACCTTGTTCTGAAGGAAAGACAGCGCGAATTGCTCTTTGAAGGCAAGCGCTGGTTCGATTTGGTACGCTTGGCCCGTCGCGACGGGAACAACACACGCCTCATCACTTACGCCATTAAGAAATATACAGAAAATCAAAGCGCTCTTCGCAAGAAGATGAACTCTCCGTATTCGAACTATTTCCCCTACAGCAAGGACGAATTGAATGCCAACTCCTTGTTGAAGCAGAACCCTGCTTATAACACTGAAACAACGTCAACCATCACTGAATAATTCAAAAGACAATGCAAACGAGATTGAAATTCAAACATACCGTCTGGGTGCTGGTCCTAGCAATGGCGATGCCACTTATTGTGAGCAGTTGCAAGGATACGATGACGGACCAGAAATATTATGTGTTTACTGGAGAAATGTTGACCGACTACCTGCAAAACCGGAAAGAAAAGTACAGCGACTTCATCACTGTGCTCCAACGAGCAAAAATCTATGACTTATTGACGACTTACGGTACTTACACCTGTTTTGCACCGACCAATACAGCCATTAAAAATTACTTGAGCGAAAAAGGGTTGACCAATGTATCGGAACTTTCCGACTTAGATTGTGATACGCTGGCTTACAACCATTTGGTCAAAGCCACTTATTTCACGACCGACCTGAATGACGGGGTCATTCCCACCACGAACATGAACGACCGGTATCTAAGCATTTCCTGCGACACGGACGCCTACAGCAACATTGAATACTTTATCAATAAAACTTCCAAGATTATCCTTCGAGATGACTCGGTGGAGAATGGCGTGATACACACCATCGACAAAGTCTTGTCCACCAGCAACGACATGCTCCCAGACATGCTCCAGAAAGATTCGACCATCTCACTGTTCTACAGCGCCTTGACCAAGACCGGATTCGACAACAACTTGCGTAAGTACCTGGACATGACCTACAGCTGTAGCGATGACTCGGCTGAAATAGGCATCTTATATCATACGGGAAATGAGTGGGAAACAGCTTTCTATCCGAAAGAACGAAAGTTCAAGTTCACCGGTTTCATCGAGCCGAATTCGGTCTATGCGGCAAATGGCATTACCACGTTGCCCCAACTCATTACGTATGCCAAACAAATTTACGATGCGACCTACCCGGAAGACGCCGGCAAGTACGACGAAGATTTCAAGAACCCGAAAAACCCCTTGAACCGTTTCGTAGCTTACCATTTTCTGGACCGCTTGGGCAATTACAACGAGCTGACCATCACCGGGGAATTCAAGACTCGAATGAATGTGGCCGCCTACTGTGATGTGACGGATTGGTACGAAACCATGTGCCCACATACCTTGCTGCAGTGCAGTGCTCCCAACGATGGCCTGTTTATCAACCGGAAAGGAGTTGGCTCCATGTATACGGTTCGCGGCGTGAAGGTGTACGCTCCTTCTGAATCCTCGGTGGACCAAAGTGCGGTAAACGGCGTTTACCACTACATCGATGACATACTCACTTACAGCGTCCAAACACGAGATGATGTGTTCAATACACGCTTCCGATTCGATGCGACAACTCTTTCGTCGGACTTCATGTCCAGCGGCGCCAGAGGAAGGGCAGGCACGAACACGTGCACCGGCTTCAAGTCCGGTTCGGTCAAGGATTGGACCTTCAACGACGAGTCCCTGGTTTCAGTCCGCAACCGGCACATCAACTTCTGGAGTTACGAAGGGGATGAAGTGGTGGTTTTGCATCAGTTCGACTTCTCATTCAAATTGCCACCAGTTCCAGAAGGCATTTACGAAGTTCGTCTTTGCTATTGCGCCATGCCCACCCGAGGCATCATCCAGGTCTTCTACGACAATCAGCCATGCGGCATACCAATCGACTTGCGAGTGGGCGGCACCAATCCTGCCATCGGCTGGGTGGCCGACAAAACGACCGATACCGAAGCAAACAAGGCCGTGGACAAAGCGCTACGCAATAGAGGCTACATGAAACAATCCGACGCCATCCGTGCCTACTACGGCGGAACGACCTATGTGGTATTCCGCGCACAGACCACCATGTTGCGCCGAATACTCACCACACGTTACCTGTCGGGAACGGAAGACCACTACCTGCGATTCAAGCAAGTGCTCGACAACAACAGCGCGGAATTTGCATTCGACTACATTGAACTTTGCCCAAAAAGCGTCTATGCGAGTGAAGCCGGAGAAGATACTCATTAATGAAATAGAAACCGAAATCATGAACAAACATTCATTGGACTTCGTCCGAAAAGGCTTGGCCGCCACCCTGTTATTGCTAGGGCTGAACGCTTGCAACGACACCTGGAACAGCCATTACGAGACAGACTCCGCCATCCGTTCGGACCAAACACTATGGGAAAACATGGTGACTAGGGCTGATTTGAGTGACTTCAGGGAAATCCTGGACTCCGTCAACGTGTCCAGTTACAACAACCCTTCCTCGGTTTCTTTTGCTGAGTTGCTGAACTCCGAACAGACCTTCACCGTTTGGGCGCCTGTCAACGGCACGTTTAACAAAGATTCGCTGCTGAACCTATGCCAAACACCGTCGGGTCAGCTTTCAGTCGAAAAAAGTTTTGTCAGGAACCACATTGCCAGATACCTTTTCTCCGTTTCGACCAGCACGGATGTTGATGTCTTGCTGATGAACGGCAAAGAAAAGAAGCTGAAAGGCTTGGTTTTCGGAAATGTGAACATCACCACGCCGAACATCGTGACAAATAATGGAGTTCTGCACATTATGAGTGGTGGTATCCCGTACTTGTCCAACATTTACGAGAGCCTCTGCAACAACACCGAATTCAGCAAGATGGGCGCGTTCTTCAAATCGTTTCAGAAAGATTCCCTGGATGAATTCGCCAGCGTATCTTCCGGAATCGTGGATGGTAGCACCGTTTATGTCGACTCCGTGTTGATCGCAAAGAATGCCTTGTTGTCTGAACTCGGCTATCTGAACGAAGAAGACAGCAGCTTCTTGTTGATAGCGCCAACCGATAATGCCTGGAATACGGCTTATGCCAAGATCGCTCCTTACTTCAACTTCGCCAACATCTCCAATGCCGATTCCTTGAAAGCGTATTGGACCAAGCACAATATGGTGAATGATTTGGTATACAACATGCGATTGCAGAACGCCCCCAACGATTCGTTGGTTTCCACCAAATTTAATTCCAAGCTTCCACTGGAACATGTTTTTCACAATCCGTACGCCACTGGTGGCATCCTTTCTCAGGTTACTGGCAGCTCCAAATGTAGTAACGGGACCATCCTGAAAGTGGAAAAATGGCCGTTCACGCTGCAACAAAGCTTTTTCAAACCCATCAAGATGGAAGCGGAACAAGAAACCAACATTCTTGGTTTTACTTCTGGAACGCTCAACATGCGAACAGTAGTGGGCAAGGGTTTGTCCAACAACCAATACCTGGATTTGCTGCCCACTGGCTCCTATCCGGACATTACCTTTCAAGTAAAAAACGCCTTGTCGGGAAAATACGACGTTTGCATTGTTTTTGCGCCTCAAACGGTGTACAAAACACCAGTGACCCATGCCGATTCCCTCGATGTTTTCAGACCGAACAGATTCAGAGCTACGTTGTATTATTACGATGAAACCGGCCAAAAGAAAACGTATAATTGCGGAAATGGTGGATTTTTCTCCAACAATGCCTACAAGCTGGATACGGTTTGTGTCGCGCCAGCGTTCAAGTTCCCAATTTGCAATCTGAATCAAAACGAAGGGCTTATCTCACTGAAGCTCCTGAGTTTTGTAACGAGCGGTCAGTTGACGACTTACTCGCGCGAAATGTTGATTGATTGTATCTACTTGAAACCACGTGAAGATTAAAGCTGAAATACAATGATACATACTCAAACCTATAGAATGAAACAAGGCTTGTTGAAAATCGGAATTCTTTGCGTGTTGCTGCTTGGCACATCCATTAGCCATGCGGCCCAGCCTGCCAAAACACCCTTGAAAACCATCATCGGTAAAGTGACCGATGCCGCGACAGGCACACCCTTGTCTGGAGTCCGTGTTCAGTCGTACGGAAATGAACATTACTCAGCAATGAGCACGGAGGATGGTTCCTACAGCATCAAGGTTCCCGAATTTGTCACTTCCCTCGTTTTGAAAGTGGAAGGTTACAACTTGAACCAAACATCCATCAACAACCGAACGAAAGGGGTTGACGCCGCCATGCTCTCCGATGTTTTCACCGAACACTATCAAAACAAGACCGTAGCCACTAAAAGCACTTCCGCTGTTGGGTTTGACCTTTCGGGCGACATCAATATCGAACCCCAGATACAATCCAAACTGGGTTCCGATGTTCGTACTATTACGCGGTCGGGACTTCCTGGAGTTGGCGCAGTCATGTTCATGAACGGCCTAAATTCGTTGAGTGCCAACGCTCAACCGCTCATCGTACTGGATGGTGTACTGTTGGACATGCAATACAACCGCTCCATGATTCACGATGGCTATTACAACGACTTGTTGAGCAACCTGAACGTGGTCGACATTGAGAAAGTCACTGTAGTCCGCAATGGAACAGCCATCTACGGAGCCAAGGGAGGCAATGGAGTCTTGCTCATCGACACCAAACGGAACAAGAGCATGGCCACCAAAATCGACTTTACCGTGACAGGAGCTTTTGAATTGGTTCCGACCTTGCCCACCATGATGGACGCTTCACAATACCGTTCCTATGCTTCCGAATTGTTGGGTTCGACAGGGACGACGTTGACGGAATTCAAGTTCCTGAAAGTGGACAAGGATTATTACTATTACAACCAATACCACAACAACACGGATTGGACCAAAGAGGTCTACCAGAATGCGTTCAGCCAGAACTACAGCATCAATGTGCAAGGTGGTGACGATGTGGCAGACTACAACCTCTCCGTGGGCTATACGGACGGTCAAAGCACGTTGAAGAAGAATGATTTTTCCCGCTTCAATCTCCGGCTGAACACGGACATCAAGTTGTTCAAGGATGTGACGGCCCGTTTTGACGCCTCCTTCAGCGATGTGCAGCGCAACCTGCGTGACGACGGTGTGACGGACGACTTCAAGTCGGCAGCCATTTCCTCACCAGGCTTCCTGAGCCTCATCAAATCGCCGTTCTTGAATCCCTATGCATACGATACGCAAGGCAAGCTCTCCAGCTTCTACGCGGAGGAAGACGATTACCTGGATGAAGTGATTGGAAAAAGTGTGTCACTGGCCAATCCGAGCAGCATCCTCAAATACGGCGAGGCTAAGAACAAGAACTCGTTCAGCAACAATCTGATTACGCTGGCCATTTCGCCCAAATATCAGATCAATAAGCATTTGAGCGTCAACGAACATTTCTGCTATACCTCCGTCAATTCGTACGAGAATTATTACCTGCCCATTACTGGGGTTCCTACGCTGACCGTGGATCAAAACGGGACCATCTACAACGTCGCCAAGTCACTGTCTTCCCATCACAACGGGTTCTTCAGCGATACGAAGATGGTATGGAACCAACAATATGGAGCCAACTACATCAACGTGCTCGGCGGTGTCCGCTTTGTAAACAACACGTACAGTTTAAACCTGCAGAAAGGCTACAACACGGGCAACGACAAGATGCCCAACATGTCGCTCAGCCTCTACAACAAAACCACTTCGGGTGCGGATGACATTTCCCGGTCCTTGACCTATTATGTCCATACCGACTACAACTACCTGGAAAAATATTACTTGACAGGTGCGATGAGCATGGAGACATCCTCCACTTTTGGCCGGGATGCCGCTGAGGGACTTAAACTGGGTGGAGTGGCCTGGGGATTGTTCCCATCGGTGGAAGGTGCTTGGGTCATGTCGTCCGAACCTTGGTTCAAGTTCGACCCGATCAACTACGTCAAATGGAATATCGGTTTCGACTTATCGGGTAACGACGACCTAGATTATACCGCATCGCGCAGCTACTTCACGGCGCACAAGATTTTGAACGCCATCGACGGCCTGAGCATCGGCAACATCGGCAACACGACCTTGCAATGGGAAACTACGAAACGACTCACCGGCGGATTGAACATGAACCTGTTCGGCAACACGTTGAATGTACAAGCCAATGTGTTCAAGGGTTGGACAAGCAACCTGCTCACCCTCAAGGACCTTGCTTACAATAGTGGTCTACCAAGCATTTGGACCAACGACGGTTCGTTGGAGAACACCGGTTACAACGTTTCGTTCAATGCCAAATTGTTGAATACCAAGAATTGGAAAATGGAATGGGGCGGATCTGTCTCGCATTATACGAACAAGATTACTGCGTTGTCCAACAACAACAAATCCTTCACCACCGACATTTATGGTGCGACGGTTTTGACACAAGTGGGTTCCCCAGTCGGTGTATTTTACGGATACAAAACGGAAGGCGTCTATTCCACTACCGAGCAGGCCCAGGCAGACGGATACTACATGTTGAACAAGACAGGCGACAAGATGTATTTTGGCGCTGGGGACATCAAGTTTTACGACAAGACCCCCGACAAGGTGATTGACGCATCCGACCGAACAGTCATCGGGAATCCGAATCCCGATTTATTCGGAAACATCTTTGGGGACCTGCATTACAGACATTTAACGCTGAATGTCATGTTCAATTATTCCCTAGGAGGCGACGTGTTCAACTACCAACGTTCCATTTTGGAAAGTGGCAGTCGCTTTTTCAACCAGACCACCGCACTGAACAACCGTTGGACTTCGGAAGGGCAAAACACGGACGTACCCAAGATTCAATACAGTGATGTTTTGGGGAACAGCCGTTTCTCCGACCGATGGATTGAAGATGGATCATACTTGCGTCTCAAAAACGTGACACTCAGTTACAACCTACCTATGAACAACACCTATATTAAAGGTGTTACCATATGGGGCACCGCCGGCAATCTGTTCACATGGACGAACTACCTGGGCAATGACCCGGAATTTTCCCTTGGAAACAGCGTGCTCGCTCAAGGCATCGACAGAGGCCTACTGGCACAAGGACGTACGTTCACACTCGGTGTAAGGATTAACCTCTAACAGGATAAAAGCATATGAAACTCAAATCAATACTTATAGGAGGGTTTTCCCTAATCGCACTGGGCACCTACACGTCGTGCACCGACATGATGGACACGACCTCCAAACTGGTCATGTTCTCGCAGGACAACACGCTAGACCAAGCAACAGACACAGTCTATTCCGTCATGGGCATCATCGGCAAGATGCAGTCCATTGCCGACCGGACGGTCTTGTTGGGCGAAATTCGGGGCGACCTGGTGGAACTCACACCGAAAGCCTCCGTCGATCTTCAGGAACTGGCTGATTTCAAGGTAAGTGGTGACAATGCATACAATTCCGCCAAAGGATATTACGCCGTCATCAACAACTGCAACTACTATTTGGCCAATGTGGATACTGCCCTCAAAAAACGGAACGAATACGTCTTCATGAAAGAATTCGCCGCCGTGAAGACATTCAGGGCCTGGACTTACCTGCAGTTGGCCATGACGTATGGAAACGTTCCTTTAATAACGGAACCCATCCTGACGGAAGCCGCCGCCAACAAAACGTACCCCATCAAGAGCATTAAGCAGATTTGCGATTATTTCGTGGAGGACCTGGCGCCCTATGTCAACACACCCTTCCCGGGCTACGGCGCCATCAACGGTTTGGATTCGAAGAAGTTCTTTCTGCCCACCCGTGTGGTGCTGGGCGATTTGTGCCTTTGGGGCGAACGCTATGCAGAAGCAGCGAAGTATTACCATGATTATCTGACTAATGAATCAGCTGCGGTGACCACCGGCTTGAGTCAAACCATCTGGAGCAAGGAAACTACGACCTTCAGCAATTATCAAAACTCGTACAGCAACTTGTTCTCCAGTGTGGGCAATGCTGAAATCGTGAGTTACATTCCGATGGAATCAACGTCTTCCTTAGAAGCTTACAGTGGATTGGGAAATGTGTTCAATTCAACCATACAGAACAACTATTATTTCCAGGCCATTCCCTCCCACCGATTAATAGAATTGTCAAAGGCGCAATCCAACTGCATTGTCATTGCGAGCGGTTCCGTGCGGGATACGTTGTTCGCCCCCATCAAAAATGATGAGAAACCGCTTTTGGTGGGCGACTTGCGCCTGACTTCCGTATATACGTTGACCAGCGGAAGTGCGGGCACCAACGATGGAAACTCGACCACCAGCAACCTCTATTCGACGCAACGTCAGACCATTGGAAAGTTCAGCACCGGACATGTCGTGTTGTACCGCCGCGGACAAATTTACCTGCGTTTTGCCGAAGCGTTGAATCGTGCAGGTTTCCCAGAAGCAGCCTTTGCTGTCTTGAAATACGGAATTTACCCATCCAACGTGGCGAACTATGTGAACGCCAGCGAACGTACGGCTGCAGCAAGCTTGCTGAACTTCAGCCAATATTTCTTCGGTTCGAACAACACCTTGGGCATTCATTCCAGGGGTTCGGGCGACGCCTATGCCAATAAGAAATTCAAGATTGCCACCCAGTCGAATCTGACCGATTCCATCAACTATGTGGAAGACTTGATTTGCAATGAAACGGCGCTTGAAACGTCCTTTGAAGGCTACCGGTTCTTCGATTTGGTTCGAATGGCAATGCATCGGGACGACAGCGATTGGTTGGCCTCCAAGGTAGCCCAACGGAAGGGTTCAGCCAATGAAGATGGAACGCTGAAATTGACGTTGAGCGATCGTAAAAATTGGTTTCTGTCCTTAAAATAATTCAATAAATTTCGTACAATGGAAAAACACAGATTTTTCATCTTATCGATGTTGGTACTTTTGGGCACTGGCATTTCCTTCACCGCAACCGGACAGAATGCCCGAACGGAAAAAGCGAACATCGCCGTGCTGGCCAAAGTTACCGGAAACGGTCGCGGCGGTGGGCAGAACGCGACCCTGAACGATGGTTTGGTTCCCAACGAAGTGACCGATCAGATGCGTCAATGGGCTGCCCAGATGGCCAATCCGACCGCACCGCAGAACCAGGTCCGAAGGCCGAGACGGCTTTCCAATCAATGGTTTCAATACGACTGGCAGAGCCCCGTCAGTTTGGACGAAGTGCAACTTTTTTGGTTCAACTACGACAATTTGGCAAAATTCCCACAGGCATACCGGCTCAAATATTGGGACGGAAAAGACTATGTGCCCGTTTCGAATCCATCCGCCTATACCTTCCTCAACAACCAATACAATTCGGTTAAATTTGACGCGTTGACCACCACCAGCATCCGCTTGGAACTGGACTCTGTGGAACGCTTCATGTCTACGTTGCTGGAATGGAAGGCGCTGAAAACGTTGAATTCACCCGAAGTTGCTCCGGTCATCACCGCTGGTGGCGACCGTGATGTGATGACGGGCGGGAGAACCTTCCTTTCGGCCGACATCAAATCGGTGGATCCTCTCAAGAACACCGCTTGGACGGCATCCGGCCCAGGCAAAGTCGTTTTTGCCGACCCGACCGCCCTTAAAACCACGGCAACCTTTACGGTTCCGGGGAGTTACACATTGACCCTTTCATCACAGGCTGGCGAAATGAAATCTGCCTCCTCGCTCAAGGTGTTCGTGCATTTCCCGCCGAAAGAAAAGAGGCTCGATGTGGTCTATACGAAACGCTACAAGATTGACAGCCCCTTGTGGAACGACCGCGCCAAAGCGCTTATCACCAATTGGATACCTTACTGTGCCGCCCAATGCGAACGCACGGACCTCACCACCGGCCAAGGCGGATTGGACAACTTCATTGAAGCAGCAAAGGCCCTCAAAGGGCTGCCACACGGCAAACACCAAGGCTATGTCTTTTCCAACGCCTGGGTACACCAGACCGTGGAGTCCATGTGCATCGCCCTGATGGTGGATCCCCAAGGTGACAAGGACATCATCGCCGCACAAGCCAAGATGAGAATCACGCTCGAAAAGTGGATCCCCATCATTTTAGCCGCCCAGGAACCCGACGGTTACCTGCAAACAGCCTATACGCTGCGCGATACAGCTCATTGGAAGGAAAGATGGTCACCCGAATCCCGTGGAAACCACGAAGGCTACGTAGCCGGTTATTTCATCGAATCGGCCATCAACCACTACACCTTGACCAATGGCAAAGATAAACGCCTTTACAACGCAGCCAAGAAACTGGCCGATTGTTGGGTAGCCAACATCGGCGTGGGTCCCGGAAAGAAAGTCTGGTTTGACGGCCATCAGGAAATGGAACAGGCCTTGGTACGCTTCGGCCGCTTTGTCAACGACATGGAAGGCAACGGCAGAGGCGACAGCTACATTACCCTCGCCAAGTTCCTATTGGACAGCCGCACCGGCGGGGATGAATACGACCAGAGCCACGTACCTGTCATTCAGCAATACGAAGCAGTGGGTCATGCTGTTCGCGCCATGTACACCTACTCCGCCATGTCGGACGTGGCCGCTCAGACGGGTGACATCGATTACCAAAGTGCCGTCATGTCCTTGTGGGACAACATGGTCAATAAAAAATACTACGTGACCGGCGGCGTTGGCAGCGGTGAAACCTCCGAAGGTTTCGGTGGAAACTACTCGCTCGGAAACAACGCCTACTGCGAATCGTGCTCCACCTGCGGCCTCATCTTTTTCCAATACAAGATGAACCTGGCCTACCACGATGCCAAATACGCCGATCTGTACGAAGAATCCATGTACAACGCACTGTTGGGTTCCATTGACCTCGAAGGCAAGCATTTCTGTTATACGAATGCGCTTTCGGCCTCCCAGCCGCGTGACGCCTGGCATGTCTGCCCCTGCTGCGTCGGCAACATACCACGTACCCTGCTCATGATTCCGACCTGGACCTATGTGAAGGGTGACAATGGTATCTACGTGAACATGTATGTGGGCAGCACCATCAAGATTGAGAAAGTAGCCGGAACCGATGTTGAAATGGTCCAAAAAACCGATTACCCCTGGAAGGGCGCCGTTGCGATCACCGTCAATCCAACAAAGTCCGGCAAATTCACCGTTTACGTCCGCGTACCGAACCGCAAGACCAGCGAGCTGTACACTTCAGTCCCTGAAGTAAACACCTTGAACTCCTTGTCAGTCAACGGTCAACCCGTACCCATGAAGATTGACAAAGGCTACATCGCCATTACCCGCGTATGGAAAAAAGGCGACAAGATCAACCTGGACATCCCCATGAAGGTTCAACAAATCACGGCTGACCAAAACATCGAAGCCGACCGTGGTCGTGTGGCACTTCGTTACGGCCCGATGATCTACAACGTCGAGAAAGCCGACAGCCAAGACATCAGCAAATCCATCGGAACCGGTCCGCTCATGCTCCAATGGAGACCCGACTTGTTTCACGGCGCCATGACTATTAAAGGCACTTGGGCTGACGGAACTCCACTAATAGCCATCCCGAACTATTTGAGATTGAACCGCCTGGGCACCCCTGTTCAAGGCGATTGGAACCCGACTTCCATCGTTTGGATTAAAAAATAGTTGCTATTTTAAAGTGATTTCGTACTTTTATAATCGGTTATCGGACAGCTCAGTCCGGTAACCGATTACTTTTTTAAACGAACCGCATGACCGGAACACTCATCAATGCAGGCGCCATCATCGCCGGAAGCCTCATCGGAATGCTCATCCGCTCCCGATTGCCGCAAAAAGTCATCACCATCGTCTTCCAAGGCATTGGCCTGTTTACCATGGCCTTGGGAGTTTCCATGTGGCTGAAATCGGACCACTTCCTACTTGCTATTTTGAGCATCGTCGCGGGTGGCATCATCGGCCAATGGATTGACATCGACAAGCTGTTGACCCAGTTTTCGGATTTCATGCATCGAAAAAGCAGCAAGTCCAAAGTGTTGGAAGTGCCAGGTGGCAACCGCTTCACCGAAGGCATCATCACAGCCACCATGCTCTACTGCGTCGGCTCCATGTCCATTCTCGGACCCATCGAAGACGGCCTCGGCCACGTACCGACCATCTTGTACACCAAATCCCTCATGGACGGTATTTCTTCCATCGCCTTGGCGTCATCCTTCGGCAGCTCGATCGCGTTTTCAGCCATACCCTTGCTCATTTATCAAGGCAGCATCACGCTGTTCGCCTCGTTTTTTGCCAAATACATGGATCAGAAAATCATTGCCGATTTGACTTCCGTCGGAGGCGTGTTGCTCCTAGGTCTAGGATTCAACATCCTGGACATCAAGAAAATAAAAGTTACGAATCTACTGCCGGCTTTGGTCGTCATCGTTATCCTGAGCTATTTCTTCGGCTAGGGACAACGGTTCAATCCCCATTTAGAAGATGGAAACCTGCTGTATTTTTACATAAATAGCATACGCTTCGCTTTCCTTTTCAACCACAACGGACACTGATGGAACCGCATCAAAACTTAAGGTGGACTTGGGCACAAAATTCATACCGCTTCCATCAAAAAGCATGCTGTAGTAATAGTCTGAACCCAGTCCTTCGGCAACTTTGGTAACCACCTTCTTAAATTCATCGGCAACCTGATCCTTGGAAATTCCCGATACCATCTTTGCGTAATACGTGCTGCCGAAAAGTGGTTTTCGAATGGTACATTCCTGTGCAGATTCCAATACTTTGGTTGCATGGTACAATTTATACATATTCTCAGAGATCAACTCACCCTGCACACTGTCAAATCTGGACTCAGACTCCTTGATCAAGAGCCTTAAATCTTGTGCAAACTGACTCGTTCCCGGTTCAAAGCTGATCGGAAAAAAATTGACAAAACAGGGTTTGTCCCTGACGCCGTTTACAACGCATTGCAAATCAAAAAACTTCTTTTTAACGGTTGCGATGTTAAACTTCACATCACTACAACGAATCCCTTTCTCTGAAAGTGGGAAACACAACTCCATCTCAGGTCTTTCGGCATAGGGTTTATTGTATTCAACAAAAAACGCATTCGGAAACGCTTGAACAAACTGTTGTTTAAGTTCATCCAAACGAGCATTGGCAGCTTCCAGCGTCTTGAATTCACCATACTCGACTACCCATTCCTTACCCAACGTTTTATTTCGGATGTATGTTTTTTCGGCGTCTTGAACGTTCAATAAGGAATTGTAGTTGCCATCCTTATAGTTCTCACCCTGAATGGCATAAAAGAGATTCGGCGCACATTTGACCACGGAATCTAACAGAAGTGGTAGTGTATTGGTACTTTTAAACTCCCCATTACCCTGTGCAAACGCTTCATCACTTCTGGAAATAAAAGTTGAAAGCACGAAAATACCTAGTATCACCGCATTTTTAAATGAATGTGTTTTCATGGTTACTATTTTGAATTGGTAGCATATTGATTTTTCAAATATAGTAAACATTCCATGCCTTGGATAAAAAAAATTCACTTGCTTTGTCACAAAATGCCCTCCTTCATAGACTAAAGCATCAAACACCATCTTTCGCTTGAGAACATTCGAAGACATCTATGCTGAAAACTATGCCCGCCTTCATCGGTTGGCCCTACGCATGGTGGACGACAGGGAGAGCGCTTCCGACATCGTGCAGGAAGTTTTCACGGCGCTGTATGAAAAGCTAACCGCAGGCACTGTTCTTTTATATCTGAACACGTGGCTCTACCGCGTCACCATCAACAAGTGCACCGACCACCTGAACCGGCAGAAACGCTACCGCCCGTTGGAAGAAGTCAAGGATGCCCCAACCGAGGAAATCCTTCCGGAACGAGTTGAACGTGAGCGTGTTGTTCAGCAAGCACTTTCAAGGCTGAAACCGACGGAGCGGGCACTCCTGGTACTCTACAGCGAAGGGTTCAGCTATAAAGAGATTTCAGACTCCACCGGTATTCGGTTCTCGTCAGTGGGCAAGACACTGGCCAGAAGCCTGGTCAAAATGGAAGAACAATTAAAAACACTGTCCTATGAAATGTATTGACACCGACATACTGCAAAAATACCTCGACGGCGAGGCTTCCACGGATGAAAAAACCGGCGTGGAAGCGCATCTCAAAAGCTGTGACCTTTGTACGTTCCGACTCACCCAACTGCAGGGGCGGGCCGAACGCGTCAAATGGTTGTTGAGCAGCTCCTTGGATGCAGAAGCGGCTTTACCGCCGCTTCCCTCGAACCTAAACGGCAAGTTATCCGTCAACGTATCCGGCGTGGAAGCTTTGGACGAACCGCGCGTAAAGCGTCCACTGCTGAAACGTTGGACCATCGGCCTCTCGGCCGCTTGCATACTCGGATTGGTGTTCCTATACAAGCCCTTGGTTTGCAGGGGTGAAAACCAGGAAATGGTCCGCATGCAACGCGAAATCGTCGAAGTGGATGCCAACAGTCCCTATTCCCAACAGGAAACGGTGATGACCATCGTCGACGAATCGGGAAATGTCACGTACATGGAGTAATCAATTAAAAATCAACATCACAATGAAAAAAAGTTTGATCGTTCTGTTCTGCCTTGCCCTTACGGCCGCAATGCCAGTTTCCGCTCAAAAATTGGCTGAACTGTATAAAAAAGGCACCATTCGCTTGGTTGCCGACAAAACCTACGCACAAGGCGACGACTGGAACTTCGTGTTCCGTGCCTATCAAGATTCCATGGGCGGACGTAATGTCGGTGCCCGCAAGTCGCTGGTCCTGCTGCCCGACGGTTCCGTCATCGTGAACAATACCTATCGGAACTTCTACACCAAGTTCAACGCACAAGGTAAGTTCGCGGGCGAGTTCAACCTAAAAACCACTTCAGGCAAGGTCTTCAAAAAAACGGAACCCGCTCTCGGCGTTCTTTGGGGCAATACCTTGTACTACGGCATCGACAACCCAGGCAACATGTACCTCACCGATTTTAATGGCAAATGGCTGAAAACGTTGAAGTTGAACTTCATATCCAGTCAAATCATCGGGTTGCCCAACAACAAATTGGCGATGACAGGGACTTCGTACAACGACGACGCCATCCGATACTTTGTGGAAATTGTCAACCCGGCCACCAACGAGGAAAAGATTATTTGGGAACACATCGGTGAAGGCAGCAAAGTGTGGTTCGACAGAAACAACACTCCCGAACGACCGCTTTACCAATACGGTTACCACTTTAAAACAGGCGGTGCCATGGGTTTCTCAGTCGATTTTGACGGAACGGGCAACCGTTACACTACGCCTGTTATCGCCTGCAGCGGCAACAAGATGCTGCTCGCCTTTCCCGACAACGGTGAACTCTGGGAATACGACCTGACTGGTAAATTACTGACAAAGAAACACTTGGGATGGACACGAGAACCGGTTTCAGTCGAGGAACAAAAGAAAAGAATGCAGGAGGAAATCGAGAAGATGAAAAATATGAAATTGGGCAAAGTCACCAATAAGAATACCGACGAAGAAGTGGCTGAAGCCAAGGCTAAGATCTTGAAGGAAATGGAAGAAGATTTGGGCCGCATCAACACAACCCTGCCCAGACCCTGCCTCTCCACCGTCATCAAAGACTCGGACGGCAACCTGCTCTATTTCGAATACCCCAAAGAAAAAGACGCCAACCTCTTCCACGTCTGGGTGTACAGCAACGGTGGCGGCTTCGTCTGCGAAAGCAAGTTCGTTTGTGACGATTACGACCTCATCATCAACCCTTCCCGCATGGTTTTCCGCAATGGCTACCTCTACAGCCTGCAAAACGAAAAGGGCGCCAAGGGCATTCCATTAAGGCTGGTACGATTCAAGCTAACAGCCGAATAATAACCCACCAAGCAACCCTGTCGAAACCACGTGATTCGGCAGGGTTGTTCGTTTAAGACCTTGAATCATACTGAAATTGAATGGTAAACAATCCATTTTGAACGATAGCACGCCCAAAAAATCCATTTTGTTGTTGTTTCTTTGCAGTGTCAAATGAAACGTTTTAAGTAGCGCGTACAGAGACAAAGTTTACGTTGGCTATGCCGAGTCACGAAAAACGACTGTTTAGAATAAACGAACAAGTATGAAAAGAACCAAAATCATAGCACTTATAATCCTGGTATGCATCGTAATGCCGGCCCAAGCTCAAATCATTGTTGGAGGTACCGAAAATGACGTGACATCACCTACCGAAGGAGTCATCACTTCCAATTTCATCAACGAAGCAGGCATGAAAACAGACCTGCTTCAGATGTTGGCCAATTTCATGACCTACGTCAAGAGCGATTATCAGGACGCAGCCGCAACCAACAGCGTCAATGAGGCTTGCGGATGTTTCAAGGGGGAAAATACGATGGGAAGCAACGAACAAGGCGTTCGCCCCAATGCCGACCTTTCCATGATTTGTGCGTTCTTGTACAAATTCGGAAAAGATAAAGTGACGCTACCGACCGGTGTCACCTGGGACGATGTCAAGAACATGGCCAGAAAAAGCCTCATCTTTGCCTACTCCACCCACAAAGCCAACAAATTGAAAGTTTGCTCCGGCAGTGATTATTGGGGCTCTACCAGCAGTACGGATTACGTCTGGGAAAGTTCACTTTGGTCCATGTCGGTAGCCTATTCGGCCTACTTCCAATATGATTCGCTGAGCACTGCACAGAAACAATACGTGTACAACATGGTCAAGGCGGAAAGCAACTACGAATTGACCCGTACCATACCGACGGGTTACTCTGGAGATACCAAAGCGGAGGAAAACGGTTGGGAAACCAACATCCTGTCGTGTGCACTGGGCATGTATCCCAACGATGCGTTGGCCGCCCAATGGTACGAACGTTTGCGTTCCTTTGCCATCAACTGTTATTCCCAACTAAACGATGCTACGGACGCCACCGTCATCGACCCTGCGTACAATTCCACCACCGTCAAAAGTCTTTACCTCGGCAAAAACCTGTTTGACGATTTTACCCTTCAGAATCACACCTATTTCCATACCTCCTATCAGAATGTGGTCATGCAGGAACTGGGTGAAAGCTTCCTAGCGCTGAAGATGTTCCAAACCGGGCTGAACGGCACAGAAAAATGGAAGACGAACGCCTTGATGCACAACAACCAAAAGGTGATGGACAATGTGCTCAACAAACTGGCTCTGGCCGACGGCGAATTGGCCATGCCCAACGGAAACGACTGGAGCTTGTTTTTATACGACCAGATCACCTCCTACACGACCATGGCTTGTTTTTTGAAAGACCCGAATGCGTTGATGCTTGAAAATCTGGCTTATAAGAACATCAAAGCCAGACAAAACACTACGACGGACGGCAGTTGGTTGTTGCGTCCCGACGTTGGTGCCCGCCGCATGGGCGTGGAAGCCCATCGCGTCATGATGACTTGGCTCATGCATGAAATGGCATCGACAGCCGATCTGACTCCGACAACCTGGAGCGATTTCAGGAAAAAATACAGCAAAGCCGAAGTGTTCACGTCGCAAAATATTGTACGCGCCAATACGAAGGACCGCTTCACCTGCTTCTCATGGAGCACCGGAATCAGCAGTTATACAGGCTATTTTACACAAAATTGTCCCGACAAGAACAAAATCATTGTTCCATACAAAGCCAACAACACCGGCAATCTCTTGGGTTGGTATACCGTAAGCGGCAAGGGGACGAACGCAACCCCAGTAACCAGTGGCATCTACGATTTGAAGGGCGACAGCTACACCATGAACGGTGTCATCAACACAAACGACAACTCGTTGACCAACAACTTCGCCCTGTATTCCACACCAGGCAACGCGTTGATCTACCTGGACTATGTGAAAGCGGTCACAGCTTCCACGATTACCGGCGCCAGAGGTGGATTACTGGCTATAAGCACGGATGATTTGACCAAACTGAGACGAACCATCTATCACGAGAACGGTCGTTATCAAACCGACGGCACCAGCACGGTTACGTTTGCCACCTCCTGGGCAAACATCGACAATCAAATCGGTATCGTCACGCCTGGTTCCAGCAGCATGGCTTTTGGCGACAGGGCCGCCAACAATTCCATCTACACCTCGAAGTTCTATCCACTCTACAGCGCCGCAAGTCGCAGCGTGAACATCGGTGATGTGGTGGATCGTCGTCAAATCATTTATTACAGTGGCGTCAGTGCCGAGAAGACGAAAGAATTTGCCGGAAAAGCGGTTTTACTGACCGATTCCTTGCCCACCGGTTGGAACGGCGTGATTGCCACCGACCCCGACAGCATCCGCTACCTGTTGGTGAGTAATTTTGTCGGTGCTGAAAAGGCCGACATGAAAGCCATCCGTTTTGCAGAAGGCGCCCCGGTTTTCTCCATGCCGACTGAAATCACCGATGGGAAGTCCACCGCTCACTTCACACTCAAGACGTCAAGCTGCATCGGGAATGCCTTACGTATTTTCGTCACTTCCGGAAACATCACCGCCCAACAAGCCAAGGACTCCATCAGCGTTTACCTCACCAATGTCGGCAACACCGCCAAAACCATCGGTTTATCTATCTTGACATCCAGTGTGAAGATCAACGGAAACATCTCCGTCCCTGCCGCCAGTCGTGTTTTGGTGGAAGTCAAGGACGGCGTGCTGACCACGACGAACGCTCCCGTTCCAAAAGAGCCTGTCAACGATGTCACCGTCTTGGTTTTAAAAAATGCAGGCTTTGATGCATCACCCGTCACTTATAACGTAGCCGGAACCTTGAATTCAACCGCAGTGAACCTTTGGGCAGGCAAAGGCTATACCAGCGCTTTTTCCTACAATGTGCCCGAATGGACCAACCGCAGCATCGTGGCCAACAATTCTACCTTCTCCGCCACCTTCAATTACGGTTCGTCCGCCAAACTGAATGCCGTCAGCGTTCCTGCAACCGACAAGAATGGTGTCAGCACGGGAGCCTGTCTGGGCATTTCCTCCGGTTGGGGCCTGGGAAATGCCGTTCAATTCACCCAAAGTGTGCTGTTGCCCCCGGGAAAGTACTTGTTGAGTTACGACGCCTACAACGGCAATACAACCTCGACCACCTTGATCAGCAATTTGACAGGCTTTCGAAACGGTTCCACCACTCAATACGATGCAACCACCAACTTGACATCTTCGGTCTGGACCTCCCCTTCGGTGAGCGCAACGTTCACTACTCCCTTTCAAGGCGAAGTCAGTGTCGGAGCAAGCTGCTCCAGCGCCAGTTCCGCATCGGGACCAAAGATTTTCGTGGACAACCTTAAAATACTTTCCGACTTGACCGTGGAAGAGATGGAGGCTTACTTGTGGAAAGCTGCTAAAGACAGCGCCCAAGCCGCCATGAGCAGGTACCCCACCATCAAATCCGGCGATGCCTATGTCAATTTGCAAACAGCCTTGCAAGCCATCTATTCAACACCGGAAGAATGCGTTACAGTCATTTCAGCACTTAAAACAGCCACCACCGCATTTTTGACGGCGGTTTTAACCGATATACACCACATCTCCGAGTTTGATCCGAGCCTTAAGAACGTGTACAACTTGAAGGGACAACTGCTCGCTTCAAAAATCACCAAGGAAGAAGCCATTACCTCGCTTCGAAATGGATTGTACATTATTGGCAACGAGAAAGTGCTGATTCAATCCAGATAGCCTAATTGATGAGCAAACCGATGGAGAATGACACCAGGTTGCAAATCAGCGACGTGAACAAAGCCCTAGGATACTTGATCCTCAACAAGGCCATTAGAATAAACGACTCCATCACGACGGCAAACGACTCCCCGATCAGCACGAACCAGATGCGTTGATCCACTAGCGTGGACAGCACGAACCACAAATATGGCAAAGTCGCGAAACTGGCCAGGAATCCCGCAAACAACAGTCGGACCATCCCAATTTCCTTATTCCTAAAAACGAGTCTGAACAATACCAGCAGCACCACCGTCTCCATTAACACGGTTTGCAGCAGGCATTTAAGAAAAAGCATTTCGTAGTTCATATTTTACGCAGTGTGAAAAATACTATAATGGCTGAAACCACTAGTAAAGCACCTACCGTCAAATCAGCCTGAAACCAACCAGACTTGCCAAGCAAAACGGGCAACGCTCCTACAAACAGCGCCGCCGTCGTCAGCCCGAAAGCAAAGCCTCTCTTGCCCGGCATCAAGCGCCAAACAGCAATCAGCGTCACCGGCATAGTGAAATTTAGCGCGAACACACCCAAGATGCCCAGCAACGGCACGGTAGGATAAAACGCCAGCAACGGGGCTGAAACAAGCATTCCGCCCACCCCGATCTTATACAGGCCGAACCGGTCCGTCAGCATGCCTCCGAATATTTTCCCAAAGGCAATGGCTGAAACCAACATCCAGAGCAACCCGTGATGCTCCTTCCACGGAAAATCCATCGACAAGCCAATGAGCGAGCGCACGATGACCGGAATCAGAATCAAAGCGATAATCAAAACACCCCGTTTTGATGTCCCTTTTTCCGTTTTGAGACGGTTGAACGTTGGAGTAGGTGTGAGCATTAAAAGAACGCTTATCACTAGGACTATGGATGGAAAAATCCATACACTGCCCACCAAGTGCGAACTGGATAAATACGTGCCAAGAGCCAGTCCGATGCCGCCGGGAGCTACAAACAAACCCGCATAGGTGGCCTTATTCTTATCCAGCGAAAGGACCAGGCTCCCCCCACCCACATGAAACAGCGCATTCCCCACACCAGCCAAAATCAATGCCGAAAACAGGGCATTCCAAAACAAAAAGGCGCCCGCAACAAGCAACAAACCAAGCACTGCCGCCGACTTCGGGTTCAGCCATTGGTCTACGAACCGACCAAGAGGCACTTGCAGCAAAAAGGCCAATACATTGTATATCAACACACTTAAAATGAGTTGGCCTCCAACATCCAGTACGCCAAGCAGCAGAAACGCACAAGCAGCATCCACGACCAAATGAGCCAGCGCATACGTACCAATAAAAGTCGCAGTCCTATTCAATGGTTTGACGTAATTTGGTCAAATCGCCCTTGAATTCGAACTTTAGGACAAGTTCCTTCTTTTTATTGCTGTACAAATATTTTTGCTGCGACTTATAAAGCACCAATCCATGCTCATCGAATCCGGCAATTTTATAATCCAAATCGATTTCTCGAATGGGTTCATTATCCTTGAATAAATTTCCATCAATTTCCAGATTCGACTTAAGCACATGCGTATCGGTTTCCCAATCGATGGTATTGGGGTCCGTCTTTTCCAAATAGGCCTTTGATACGGCATAGAACTTGATTGGCGAAAATTCCTGAATTCCATAGTATTGGCCATCTTCAACGACGAAATGATTTTTGAACTTGGTCAAAGCCATCCCCACACGAACCCCAATGATCACGACGTTGGGATAGCTTTCCAAGTTTACGATGGAAGCGAAAACGGACGCACGGGTATAGGCTTTAGGTGTTATCACATCGCTTTTTACATTGAGGCAGAAGGCGAGAAGAAGGAAAAGGAGGAGGCGGGTTTTCATGGGGAGTGAAATTAATTGAAAATCAGGTTTATGATAAACGGAAAAATAAGCGTATTATTTCGAATTTAAATTCAAACTTTTAAAAACTCAAATCATTCATTTTTTCCAATTTTAAAAAATAAAGATTTAAAATCAGTGAGCAAATCATTCATTTGATTGAATGAAAAGCATTTAGTACCCAAATCTTTTAAAAGTGTCCTAAATAAAAGTTCTAGTTTATTATCTGATTGAAGCTGTTTTAGTTCGATACCTTCCAAACGTTGAATCATACCTTGCAATTGCCCCATCGTTTTTCGCATCAATACGAATGCCTGTATGATCTGGACACTGATCTTTACCGCAACATCACTACGCAATACTGCTGAAAGCATAGCCACACCTTGTTCGGTAAAAGCATTGGGTAGGTATTTACGATGTCGACCAGTTCCCTGCTCTAAGGTCACAATTTGTGACCTTAGAGCATTCCATTCATCAGAAGCTAATTGAAAATGGAAATCAATTGGGAAACGATCAATATTTCTTTTTAACGGCTTGATTGATAACTTTTATCTCAACTCGGTACATTTCCGCCAAATCACTGTCCAGTATTACTTGTTGACCTCTGATAGTTAATATATTATATTCAATATTGGTTAAAATTGGCTCCATAAAAGCTTGATCTGTATATTAATTATTTGTAAATTTAATAAATTAATAGATACGGATGATGAAAAAAATGGAGCGTTTTTTGAAGAGGAGATACACCCCAAGCTCTGGGGATTGCGTCGCTGGCGCGCCGCCATCCCCAGAGGGGGCGAAGAAAAGAAAGAGACACCCCAAGCTCTGGGATTGCGTCGCTGGCGCGCCGCCATCCCCAGAGGGGGCGCTAAAGAAAATCAAGGAAAAACGTTTCCCTGCGGGAACCGCCTTGAAAGCGAAATAGCCTTTTCACTCAAGCAAGCTTGGCGAAAAGGCTAATTCACTTTCAAGGACGAACTGCGTTCGTTTTTTCCTTGATTTTCTTGCGGAGAGTGAGGGATTCGAACCCCCGGTACCGCAAGCGGTACAACAGATTTCGAGTCTGCCACGATCGACCACTCTGCCAACTCTCCAATGGCGTGCAAATGTACTTATTTTTTTTATCTTTGTTGGGATTTAGAAAAAAAGCAAAGATGTTTTTTCGCGATATAATTGGACAACAAAAGACTAAGGAACGGCTGCTGCAGTCGGTAAAAGAAGGGCGCGTTCCGCATGCGCAACTCTTTGCCGGAATGGAAGGTACGGGTGCGTTGCAGTTGGCGTTCGCTTATACTCGGTACATCCATTGCACCAATAGAGGCGAGCAAGATTCTTGCGGCGAATGCCCCTCCTGCCACAAATTCAACAAGTTCATCCACCCCGACACGCATTTTGTCTTCCCCATTTTCAAGCCAAATACCAGCAAAAAGTGGGTTTGCGACGATTTCCTGCCCCAATGGAGGGAATTCATTTCGGCCAACACCTATTTTGGGTACAACAGCTGGATGGAATATATCAAGGCAGGTAATGCCCAAGGCGTCATTTACGGGGACGAGGGCGATGAAATATTGCGCAAACTCAGTTTCAAGGCGTTCGAGTCTGAATACAAAGTCATGATCATCTGGCTGCCCGAAAAAATGGGGGACGTTTGTGCCAACCGCCTCCTCAAAATCTTAGAAGAGCCGCCGGCTAACACCGTTTTCCTACTTGTTTCCGAAAACAGCGAGCAACTGCTCACCACCATCCTTTCCCGGGCACAACGCGTTTGGATTCGAGGCATCGAACCCGAAGCCTTAAGGGCGGCCATCACCGCCAATTTCAGCCTCAACGGGTCCGAATTGGACGCTTGCATCCACTTGGCCAATGGCAGCTGGCTCAAAGCCTTGGACTACATCGACTCCAGCGAGGAAAACAACCTCTTTTTGCAACAATTCACCCGCTGCATGCGCGGTGCCTATACCATCGCCAACTTTTCGGCCGACAAAAAACTTGAGAAACAACGCAGCCTCAAGGATATGAAACTCTGGTCGGAGGAGATGTCCAAGATTGGCCGCGAGCAGCAAAAAAAATACCTGACCTACGCCCAACGGCTGGTTCGAGAGAATTTCGTCCTCAATGTGAAGCGGCCGGAGCTCAACTACCTGGCACCAGCCGAGCAAACGTTTTCAGCCAAGTTCGCTCCCTTTATAAACCACAAGAACATTGTGGCCTTCATGGAAGAATTGGAACTGGCTGAACGCCACATTGAACAGAACGTGAACGCCAAACTGGTGTTCTTCGACCTGGCGCTTAAATCGATCATGCTCTTCAAAAAATAGATTTGCACTGTTCGGCTTTTTCGCCTAATTTTGACACTGTTACAACAAAACAGCATGGAATACAGACTGAATATATCCGGCGGCTGCATGAAGCACAAAGGCTGCGGCGGAACCAAGATAAAAAAACTGAACACCTTCGACTGGCTTTGCGATTTACCGCAGGCACAGGAGCTCACCGATTGGGTGGAGGTGCAATTCAAAAATACACGCAAAAGTTACTTCCTGAACAGCAACAAGATACCCATCGAAAAGGGCGATATTGTTGCCGTTGAGTCCAGCCCTGGCCACGACATCGGCGAAGTCACCTTGATGGGCGCCTTGGTGCTCAAGCAGATGAAGAAGAATAACTTCCGGGTGGACAGTCAGGAAATTCGCCGCGTGTACCGCAAGGCCAGGCCCGTGGATTTGGAAAAATACGAAGAGTCCAAGGCACGGGAGCACGACACCATGCTTCGCTCCCGCAAAATTGCCGAGGGCTTGAAGCTGAATATGAAAATCGGCGACGTCGAATACCAAGGCGATGGCAACAAGGCTATTTTCTACTACATCGCCGACGACCGGGTCGACTTCCGCCAACTCATCAAAGTATTGGCTGAAACCTTCAAGGTGCGTATCGAGATGAAGCAAATCGGAGCACGCCAGGAAGCAGGCCGCATCGGAGGCGTAGGCCCTTGTGGCAGAGAGCTTTGCTGTTCCTCATGGATGACTAGTTTCGTATCGGTTTCCACCAGCGCCGCCCGTTATCAGGACTTGTCGCTGAACCCGCAAAAACTGGCCGGCCAATGTGCCAAGCTGAAGTGCTGCCTCAACTACGAGACCGATATGTACGCCGAAGCACAGCGCGACATTCCAGCCAAAGACATCATTTTGGACACCAAGGACAGCAGTTATTACCTGTTCAAGGCCGACGTGTTCAAACGGACCATGATCTACTCCACCAGCAAGGACTTTCTGGCAAACGCCGTGACCATCCCGGTGGAACGCGCCAAACAGATCATTGCGCTCAATAAGAAAGGCATCCGCGTGGACAGTCTGGCCGAAGAAGTGGAAAAGGAACCCGTCAAACAGGAGTTCGGCGATATTTTGGGTCAAGATTCCCTGAATCGTTTCGACAAGTCCAAACGACCGAACAAGAACAAGAGCCCGAATTTAAACCGCGGTCCCCGACCAGAAGGGGCACGTCCCGAAGGATCTCACGGCGAACACAATGCAGCATCAGGAAACGGTGAAAGACCAGAACGCCGTGAAGGAGACCGTCGCCCCGACCGCCCCAGACACGAAAGGGACAACCATCAGCCCCGGCCCGAGAAGGACGCTCAAAGTCGCCCCAACCAGCCGAACCCAAACCGCGCTCCAAACACCAATCCCAATCCCAACAAGAACAGGGACAAAAGGGGCAATCTACCCGCTGGCGCGCGCTTTGAGAAACCTCAGAAACCAGGTTCAACCGATTCCAGCAACACCGAAAACAAAGCCTGATGACCCGTTCGTTGCTTCCTGCGCTTAGCTTGATTTGCCTGGCACTGCTGTCTTGCCAAGGCAGCAGTCATTATCACCATTCGGAAAACATTCCGGCAAAAGGTTGGGACCTAAACGAAACACTCTATTTTCAGGACAGCCTGCGGGATGATGTGCCCGAAAGCATGCATTTCGAAGTCAGCATTCGGCACACCAACCTGTATCCCTATCAAAATTTATGGCTGTACATCCGAACGAAGGCGTCGGACGGTACCAATCGGATGGATTCTATCAATTGGACCTTGTCCGAACCCAGCGGCCGATGGCTGGGCTCCGGTTGGGGGTCGCTCTACAGCCTGACGAAGCGGTTGCCCGACTTGGACATCAAAAAGACATTCGGAACAAGATGGTTCAGCATTGAAGTTCAACATGGGCTTCAGGACCAAACATTGCCAGGCATCGAAGATGTAGGCATCCACCTGTTTTCAGGGAAAAATTAGCGTCGCTGGGAACGGTCCGCGTCCAAGCGGAGAAAGATGAACAGCAGTATTGTGAACGCCCAAAGCGAAGATCCGCCGTAACTGATGAACGGCAAGGGAATCCCGATGACAGGCAACAAACCCAACACCATTCCGACATTGATGAACACGTGGAAGAACAGGATGCTCACCACGCAATACCCGTAAATACGCGAGAATGCTGAACGCTGGCGTTCAGCCATGGCAACAAGTCTTAATAGCAAAGCTACATACAAACCTAGGATGAAGATGGATCCAAGGAAACCTTCCTCCTCGCCTACCGTGCAAAAAATGAAGTCCGTGTCCTGCTCGGGTACGTATTTGAGTTTGGTCTGCGTTCCGTTGAGGAAACCTTTCCCAAAGAAACCGCCCGAACCGATGGCAATCTTGGATTGGTTCACATTGTAGCCGGCACCGCTGGGGTCGTCTTCCATCCCTAATAAAACCTGGATGCGGATTTGCTGATGGGGTTCCAACACATCGTTGAAGGCATAATCGGTGGAATATAGAAAACCGGCTGAGAACAAGGCAAAAACACCAACCAGGACATATTCCGAAGTATGATAGCGCAAGGATTGCAACCCCAGGTAAATGAAGGAGAAGACCAACAACCCCAGTTGCAAGTAACAGAGATTGAAAACAAACCACCCAAACGCATTGAGCAACACGCCGACAATCAAAGCGGGCACATTGGCGTAAAGTAGGAATTTGACTGCTTGCTCATCCCTGCGATAGGTCAGCACCATGCCCAGTACGATGAACAAAACCATCAACAATACGGCAAACTGCCCGACCACCGTGGCACCGAGCATGATGAGCGCGGCATATTTGAGACCCACGACAAAAAAGGTGACCAAACAGACCACAGCGAACAAGATGATGCCTGGCATGCCTTCTCGGTACAGCATCAGCATCAACGAAAAGAACACCAGTGCCGAACCTGTTTCATTCTGCAAGAAGATCAAACCGACCGGCAACAGGATGATACCGGCAACACCCAAGTAGCCCTTCATCGATTTCATATTGAAGGAATAGGCACTCATGTACCGTGCCAACAGGAGGGCGACCGCAAACTTTGAGAACTCCGCTGGCTGAATGCGTATGGGCCCCAACACCAGCCAGGAATGCGAGCCCTTGATATCGGTCCCCATCACCACGGTGAGCAAAAGCAAACCAATCATTCCCACATAAATGAGGACGGACCAATTGAAAAAGTTGTTGGCATCGATGAGCAGGATGCAAATGCCGATGAACAGGGAACTTCCCAGCCAAACCAACTGCATGCCGGATCGTTGGTTGAAATTGAAGAAACCAGCGTTGTCAAAGTCATAACTCGCCCCATAAATGCTCAGGCAGCCAGCCACGGCAAGTGTCAGATAAAGTCCGAAGACCAACCAGTCCAATGACTTCCAAACGCTGTTGTTGTCAAGGCGAGACATAACGCATCAAATTGATTTTCAATAAATTCTCTTCCTTCCAAATGTGGTTTTCGGCAATCTTGCCGAACAGGTATTTTTCCAGCAGCAGTCCTGCCAAGGGAACAGCAACCGTGGCGCCATGCCCGCCATTCTCTACAAAAATAAGCAAACAGATTTTCGGATTCTGACGAGGTGCGAAACACATGAAGATGGAGTGGTCGGCACCCGCATTTTGGGCCGTTCCGGTTTTTCCACAGACTTCCACTCCCTGCACGTCGGCACCGGTGGAAGTACCCGTCATAACGGCATCCCGCATACCTTCTTGCACATAATTGAAATAGCTGGAATCGATCATCGAATAATTTTTCCGAGTAAACGTCGTATCCAAAGGCATGCCCTTGATCTTTTTGACCAAGTGCGGGGTGATGTACCAGCCTTTGTTAGCTATGATGGTACAGAAATTGGCGATTTGCATGGGTGTGGCCAAAACCTCACCCTGTCCGATGGCGTTCGAAATGATGGTAGCGCCCCTCCAACCACGTTGGCCGTACCATTTGTTGTAGTATTTGCTGTTGGGTATCATTCCCCGCTTCTCATAAGGCAAATCGACTCCGACTTTGTAACCGAATCCCAGTGAGACCATGTAGTCTTTCCACGTATCCATGGCGGTTTGCACGTTCGGATATTTGTGGCTGTCCATCATGGCTCGATAACCGGAGCAAAAATAAGCATTGCAAGAATTGGCGATGGCGGGCACAAGGCTTAGGGGAGAAGCATGCGAATGGCAACCGACCTTATGACCGGGCGCATAATAATAACCCATGTGACAAGCCACAGAAGTATACGGAGTGATAATATTCTCCTGAAGCAGCACCAACGCTTGGGCAGGCTTGAATGTTGAACCCGGCGGATAGTTGGACTGGATGGGCCGGTTCAAGAAAATCTTTTGAGGGGAGTCCTGTAGTTCCTTGAAGTTCTTGGCTCGATCGCGTCCGACCAACAAACCGGGGTCATAGGTCGGGGCTGAAACGTAGGCCAGAATTTCGCCGGTCTTTGGTTCAATGGCCACGATGGCTCCGCGTTTGTTGACCATCAATTTCTCGGCGTAGGCTTGCAGTTCAGCGTCGATGGAAAGGGTCAGATCCCGTCCAGGTTGTGCCTTGATGTCGTGCGCACCCTTTTCGTATCGACCCTTGAGTCGACCATGTGCATCGCGCAACATGACTTCCACGCCCTTGATACCCCGCAACTGGTTCTCGTATTCCTTTTCAATGCCGGAACGTCCGCTAAAGTCGCCCAACACATAATACGGGTCAGCATCCATATCCCCTCGGCTTACTTCGGCCACATAGCCCAAGGCATGGGAGGCAATGGGCTTCATATATTCGCGCAGCGTTCTGCTCCGGACGCTGAAACCCCGGAAATGAAAAAGCTTTTCCTGAAGCACACCATAGGTTTCAGCCGTCATTTGAGAAAGAAACAATTGTGGCGTATACGATGAATACCCGGGATTCTTTCGCCTGTCCTTGATGTCGTCGATGCGTTCATCAAATTCTTCCCGACTGATACCTACCGTCTGACAGAAATCCAAGGTATCCAAGTCAATCATCTCCCGCATGGTGAGCATGACATCGTAAGCAGGTTTGTTATAGACCATCAACTTGCCGTTCCGGTCGAAAATGGAACCTCGGGCAGGATAAATGGATTTCTTGAGGAAGGCGTTGCTGTCTGCGAAGGCTTTGTAATCGGATGAAAACAATTGAAGCACAGCCAACCGCAATACATAGATGGCGATAATACCCAGAATGATCAGAACGATGACATTCTTTCTTCGCAGTGTTTCAATCCCTTGCATCTTTTTTCCCGTTAATGCGTTCGAACGCAAAAATGAAGACCAGTGTCAATAGGGTGCAGACCGGAATCTTCAGGAGCAACAGCAGGACATTTGAAAAAGAAAAGGCTTCCAGAATGAGCAGCGTGGCGTGATGGATGAGCACCAACAAAACGATGTATTTCCAGAAAGCTCCGTTGGCAAGTGTCGTTTCACCAATGTTCTTCGTACCGAGGTCGTCTTTGGACACAAACAACCTCAACGTCGGGTAACGGAGGAAGGCGATGAGTGTGGTGGCGGAAGCGTTCATGCCGGGTGTATTGGTGAGTACATCCACCGAAAGGCCCAACAGGAATCCCAATAGGATGACCAACGCGGGTGACATGTCCGGCGGCCAGCGCAACAACGCATAAATATAGATGATGGGTAGGAACACTCCCAAAAAGTGCGTATTGTTGAGAATGAACACCTGCAAAAGTATCAAACCCAAATACCAAAGGAAATGGTTGACATAGCGCATCATAAGGCAGCCTCCTCTTCCAGTTTTTTAAGTTCATCCCGATGCTTATACCGGATGACCCGAACATTCGACAGGGCATCGAAATGCGTGGACAAACGGATTTTCAAACGCAGGTAGTTGGCATCCTCGCTAACTTTGTAATCTTGCACGGTCCCAACCATGATGCCTTCCGGAAAAACAGCCGAGAAGCCGCTGGTTACAACAGTATCTCCTTTTGAAACAGCCACATAAGGCGGTATCTCTTCCAAATAGGCAAATCTTCGGTCGAAACCGTCCCAAGTCAGTGAACCGGTGGCATTGACGTTCTTCAATTTGCAGCTGAACCGTTGGTCTCGATTGAGTACGGGTATGACCACCGAATAATAATTGGTGACCAAACTGATGACCCCCACGATGCCGTCCGCATTGGCCACGCCCATCTCCGGCTTGACGCCATCCACTTTCCCCACGTTCAGCGTAATGAAATTACGGTAATGAGTGACGGAATTCTGAATGACCCTGGCGGGTATGAGGCTGAACTCTTCGCCCTCCTTCATGCGAAGCAACGGAATTTTCGTCGAGTCCGTAAACGTCCGCAAGGAAGATTCGAGATTGGCGATTTTAAGCTCCAATTCATTGTTTTGCCGAAGCAGACCTTCGTTGTTTTCGTGCAAGTTGAAGTACCCGTAAACAGATTCCTCGATGGTGTACAACCATCCGTTCAGGCGGTTGGCCGTACTGAACAAGGCACTTTGCTGGAAGTTGTTGTAGTTGAACAATAGGTACAGCGAGATGGCCTGCATCAAGACGAACAACAGGACTGTGCTGTATTTGGCAAGGAACCTCAGGATATTTCGCATCGGGCCAGGAAATCGGGTAAGGTGTGAAACATTGAATCGTCCGACAAAAAGCCGGACGATTCAAAAAGTTTTAGCGGATTAGGAAGTTGAACTTATCTACATTCTTTAGTGCAACTCCCGTTCCGCGTGCAACAGCCCTCAAGGGATCTTCAGCCACGTTGAACGGAATATTGATCTTGTCGCTCAAACGCTTGGCCAAACCACGCAACAGCGCACCACCACCAGCCAGGTAAACCCCGCGGCGAACGATGTCCGAGTACAATTCAGGCGGCGTTTGTTCCAAAGCACTCAAAACAGCCATTTCCACTTTCGAAATCGATTTTTCAAGACAGTGCGCGATTTCCTGATAGGAAACAGGTACTTCCATGGGCAAAGCCGTCATTTGGTTCGGTCCGTGGACAATGTAGTCTTCCGGTGGATTCTCCAGTTCAGTCAAGGCTGAACCCACATTGATCTTAATCTGCTCGGCCGTGCGTTCACCAACGCGCAAATTGTGTTGACGGCGCATGTATTCCTGAATGTCGGCGGTGAAGTCGTCACCAGCGATGCGAATGGATTTGTTGGCCACGATGCCACCCAGGGAGATGATGGCGATTTCAGTCGTGCCACCGCCTATGTCAACAATCATGTTGCCTTCCGGCGCTTCCACATCGATGCCGATACCGATGGCAGCGGCCATTGGTTCGAAAATCATATAGACATCTCGGCCGCCTGCATGCTCGGCAGAGTCACGAACCGCACGCAATTCCACTTCGGTGGAACCGGACGGAACGCAAATGACCATGCGCAGGTTCGGGGAGAAAAGTCGTTTTTTGGAAGTGGCCATTTTAATAAGGCCACGCATCATTTGTTCGGCTGCATAGAAGTCGGCAATCACACCGTCCCGCAACGGACGAACCGTCTTGATGTTTTCTGGTGTCTTGCCGTGCATCAGCTGCGCCTGAGTACCAACGGCCAAAAGCTTGTCGGTACGTCTGTCGAGCGCTACAATGCTGGGTTCATCAACCACAATCTTATCGTTGCAGGTGATGATGGTGTTCGCCGTACCCAAGTCCATGGCGATTTCCTGTGTAAAAGAAAATAATCCCATAGTCGTATTTAGTGTTTAAAATGTCTGTAACCGGTCAAAACCATCGCCATGTCGTGATCGTTGCAATAGTCGATGGATTTCTGATCGTTGATGGATCCGCCCGGGTGAATCACGGCCTTGATGCCTGCCTCGTCGGCAATTTCCACACAGTCGGGAAAAGGGAAGAACGCGTCGGATGCCATGACCGCACCGTTCAGGTTCATGTTGAAACTGGCAGCCTTGTCAATAGCCTGACGCAGGGCATCCACACGGGATGTCTGACCTACGCCGCTGGCGCAAAGCTGGCCGTCCTTGACCAGGACGATGGCGTTCGATTTGGAATGCTTCACGATGATGTTGGCAATGAGCATGTCCTTTACTTCCGAAGCACTCGGTGTGTGAATGGTTACGGTTTTGAGATCCTCCTCTTCTTCGGTGTGCGAATCCTTGTCCTGAACCAAAACACCGTTTAAAAGCGAGCGGAATTGTTTTTGGGGAGCTACGAATTCTTCCTTCAGAATCAGAATGATGCGGTTCTTCTTGGATGTCAGTATTTTCAACGCTTCCACATCGTAATCCGGCGCGATGATGACTTCAAAGAAAATCTTGTTGATTTCCAAAGCAGTTATTTCGTCCACGACTGAATTCGTGACAAGCACACCTCCGTAAGCGGAAACAGGGTCGCCGGCCAGAGCAGCCGCCCAAGCGTCCTTCAATATCGGACGGGAAGCGATGCCGCAAGCGTTGTTGTGTTTCAAAATAGCAAATGTCGTTTCGTCGAAATCGTTGATGAGCGAAACGGCTGCGTCGATGTCCAACAGGTTGTTGTACGAAATTTCCTTGCCCTGCAGTTGTTCGAACATTTCGTCGAAGTCACCGTAGAAATACCCTCTCTGGTGCGGGTTTTCACCGTAACGCAGGCTCTTGGCATTGTCCATGGCACTGCGGAACTGCGAGCCTTCGCCGCCGTCGAACCAATTGAATATGGCTGAATCGTATAGTGAAGAGACGCCGAATGCTTCTTTGGCAAACCAGCGACGGTCTTCGATGGAGGTTTCAGCTCCTTTCTCGTTGATGATGTTTAAAAGTGGTGCATATTGACCTTTGGATGCCACAATGACTACGTCGTTGAAGTTCTTGGCGGCTGCGCGGATGAGCGAGATGCCACCGATGTCGATTTTTTCCACAATGTCTTCGGCTGAGGCGTCGGAGGCAACGGTTTCTTCGAACGGATAGAGGTCGACGATGACCAAATCGATCTCCGGAATGTCATATTCTTCGCATTGTTCCCGGTCGATGGCGAGCTCGCGACGAGTCAAAATACCGCCGAAAACTTTGGGGTGCAGGGTTTTTACACGGCCGCCCAGGATGGACGGGTATCCGGTGAGGTCTTCCACCGCCTTGCAGGGCAGACCGAGTGATTCGATGAATTGTTGGGTTCCTCCGGTGGAGAGGAAAGAAACCCCTTGTTCGTGCAGTTTGATGAGGATTTCATCCAGACCATCCTTGTAATAAACCGAAACCAGAGCTGTTTTAATGACTTTATTGGCAGACATATGGGCAAAATTTGTTGAGGCCTTGCAAAAGGCTTGCATTAGGGCGCAAAGCTACATAATTCTTCGTGTTTAAACGTACATTTTATGTAAAAAAAAGCGGGTTTTCCTTAAATCGGATGTCAATTTAAGCAAGCCTGAAACCTCGATTTCAGCCATCCTAAAAAAAAGTTTGAAAAAAAAATCGGAAAAAATTTGGAAACTGCGAAAAAGAGTATTTCCTTTGCGGTGTCTTAGTACATTAATACACCAATTCAATACGCAACCATGATTGAACTTAGTCATCTGAATTTCACCTACTCAAAGAATAGAAGCCTCTTTGAGGACTTGTCCCTGAAACTGAAGGGAGGCCATATTTACGGCTTGTTGGGCAAGAACGGTGCCGGCAAGACCACCCTGCTCAAACTCGTCGCAGGTCTACGTCTTCCTCAAAGCGGACTCAGCATGGTGCTCGGGCATGAATCCAAAAAGCGCAGCGCAGAGATGCTTCAGGAAATCTTTTTCCTACCGGAAGAAATCTGGCTGCCGGACACTACGGTGAAAGGTTACCTACAAATGTTTGCCGGTTCGTATCCCAAATTCGACATGGATTTCTTCCATTATTGCCTCAAGGAATTCGAAATCAATACGAAGGACAAACTCAAGAGCATGTCGTTCGGTCAGCGCAAAAAAGTGAGCATCTGCTTCGCACTGGCCACCCAATGCCGCATCATGATTTTTGACGAGCCCACCAACGGTTTGGACATCCCCTCCAAAACCCAATTCCGCAAATTAGTGGCCGAAGCCATTACCGACGATCGCTGCCTCATTCTCTCCACCCATCAGGTTCGCGACCTGGAAAGCCTTATCGACAGCATCATCATTCTTGAAAACAGACAAGTTCTGATGAATGAAAGCACGGAAGAAATTGGCAAAAAACTCGAATTCAAAACACTTTTCTCCATCGAAAACCAACCGGACCTTTTATACAGCGAGTTTACGCCCAAAGGTTTTGTTGCCGTTTTCCCGGGCAAGAACGACCCCGACAGCCGCATCGACCTGGAAGCCCTATTCAACTTGGCAACTCAGCAGCCAGAAACCATCCGTTCCATTTTCAAACACTAAAAACGAACCGACATGTTTAACATAGCACGCTTTTCCGAACAATTCATGATTTTGTTCCGCCAGAACAAAAACCGTCATGGTATGATCTTGGGCATCTTCATTTTATTCCAATTATTCGGTTATGTCAAATATTTTACCGGCGATGGGAGTAAAGATCTGGATGACTTTTATAAGTTTGCAACCGCTTTTTCCTTCATATTATGTGTCATGTCCTGTCAGGATGTGTTCAACAAACTTCGCAACACTCCTTCGGGCATTCAATACTTGATGACACCAGCCACCATCCTCGAAAAGTATTCAGCCGCATGGCTTTACTCCTCCATGTTTGCTTTTATTGCCACCCAATTGACCTATTTTGTGGTACATTTTCTATGCATCAACGTGGGCAATCTCATCACAGGGATGGGATCTGAACTCGGATTTCCGGCATGGCAGGACGTTCAAAAAATCTTTCTTACCGTCATGTTCGTTCATTCAATATTCTTCTTTGGATCCATTTTATTCCGTAAGAACCCCATAATCAAGACCATAGGGTCTTACATCGGCATCATGTTCTTATTGACATTGATTTTCGCATGGTATGCCAAGCATTTTCTTGTCAATACCCAGATCCTTCACTCCAAAAGTCTGAACATCAATTTGAATGGATCCCTGGGCAGCAGCATCAACGGGATGCCGTTACAACATTTTCTGGAGCAAATCGGAATGAACATTAAATGGGTATTGTGTGGAATAGCGCTTCTTCTTTGGAGTGGTTCGTATATTTTGCTCCATAAAAAACAAATCTGATCATGGACTTCCACGAAGATAAAGCCATTTATCTGCAAATCGGAGACCTACTCTGTGAGCAGATTCTAGCGGGAACTTGGCCACCCAACGAAAAGATACCGTCCGTTCGCGAAATGGGAGTTAGCCTCCAGGTCAATCCGAATACGGTCCTGCGCACCTACGATTTCCTGCAACAACGTGGAATCATCTTTAACAAAAGGGGGATCGGGTATTTTGTAGAAGAAGATGCCGTTAAGAAAATTTTAGATTTTCGTCGCGAAAATTTCTTTGCCAACACACTGCCGAGTTTCTACAAAACCATATCTTTGCTCCAAATATCCCCTGAAGAAATCATCCGTCGTTACCAACTATTTAAAAATGACGAGTCGTTTCAGACAGACCCATTATCTAACATCTCCGAAACAAACCGTCAGTAACGGACATTATGATCAAATTCGAAAACATCAACAAGACCTATCCGGGCATACAGCCCTTGCATGTCCTTAAAGGCATCAACATGAACATCGACGAAGGCGAGTTCGTATCCATCATGGGGGCTTCCGGTTCCGGCAAGTCAACCATGCTCAATATTTTGGGCATTCTGGACGATTACGATACCGGCAACTATTACTTGGACGGAACATTAATTCGCAATCTGACTGAAAAGCGGGCGGCCGAATACCGTAATAAAATGATTGGATTCATCTTTCAATCCTTCAACCTCATCAATTTCAAGAACGCGTTGGAAAATGTCGCGCTGCCCCTATACTACCAAGGTCTTTCCCGAAAAAAAAGACAAATAAAATCCATGGAATACTTAGACATGATGGGTCTTAAAGAATGGTGGCACCATTTTCCCAACGAGTTGTCCGGTGGTCAAAAACAGCGCATAGCCATTGCCAGAGCATTGATTTCCAACCCCAAAGTAATCCTTGCGGATGAACCGACAGGGGCATTGGATTCCGTCACCACGGAAGAAGTGATGCAAGTGTTGAGCGACGTCAACAAATCGGGCATCACCATGATCATCGTCACCCACGAAAAATCCGTTGCCGACAAGACCAATCGGATCATTCACCTTAGAGACGGCATTATCGAATCCGATTCATTGAACAACCATGCGATTCCTGGAATTTGATACCCTGACGGAAATCCTTCTCACGATGAAGGAAAACAAACTCCGAACGTTTCTAACGGGGTTTGCCGTGGCGTGGGGTATTTTCATGCTGATCATCCTACTTGGATCGGGCAATGGGTTGAAGAATGGCGTCACGGCTAATTTCAACGACCGAGCCAGCAATACGATGATGTTGTGGGGAGGCCGCACCACCATGCCGTATAAGGGGTTGAAAGCCTATCGCAGCATTAAACTCACCAACGACCTCATACCCTATCTGAAAAATCATTTTACGGAGATTGACAAGATTTCAGGTCAGGTGGATCGCTCTTCCACCATTAGTTTCGGTACGGATAACGGCATTTACCAAATCTATGGTGTTCAGCCCGATTTTCAAATCATCTCCAACATGACCTTTGCCACAGGCAATGGACGCTTCCTCAACGACAGGGATTTGGAATTGGATCGTAAAGTCATTGTACTTTCCAAAAAGGTTTCCAAAGAGTTGTTTAAGAAAGTCAATCCTGTAGGCAAAAGGGTAAAGATTGACGATTTGTCCTTCCAAGTCATCGGTGTGGACATGAAAAACTCCAACGACAATGAGGCCAAGTGTTACATCCCCTTGAAAACCGCCCAGAAATTGTACAGTCTGGGCAATGAAATCAATAACATCAACATCTCCGTTCGTGGGCTTACTACCAAGGAAGAAAACGATGACTTTGGCCAAAAGGTGCGGGAATCTTTGGGACGGGAACTCATCATAAGCCCGGACGATCTGAACACCATCGGTTTATGGAACCAAGCCTCCGATTACGTGCAAACCATGGGCATTTTTTCCACCATCGACCTATTCGTCATATTTATTGGAGTTTGCACTTTGATAGCAGGTATTGTCGGTGTGGGTAACATCATGGTCATTACCGTGAAGGAGCGCACCCGGGAATTCGGCATTCGCAAGGCATTGGGAGCAACGCCTGGTAACATTCTGAGTTCCATCTTATTGGAGTCCATCGTCATCACCTCTCTATTCGGTTACTTGGGCATGATGCTCGGTATCGGCCTGTTGGAGCTCATCAACATGGCGATAAGCAGCGGCCAAAAAGCAGCGGAAGATGGTGAACGGACCATTTCCATCTTCACGAATCCGACGGTTGACATTCGAATTGTCATCATTGCCACCGTCATCCTTATCCTTGCCGGCTTGATTGCCGGATACATTCCTGCCCGAAAGGCTGTACGAATCAAACCAATCGAGGCCATGCGCGCCGAATAAACAACCCATCCAACTATGTTCGATCTCGATAAATGGCAGGAAATCTGGCAAACTATTACCCGCAACAAAGTGCGGAGCATCTTTACCGCCTTCGGTGTATTCTGGGGCATCTTGATGCTCACCATCCTGCTGGGCGCAGGGAACGGTCTTGAAAACGGCATGATGGACAGCATCAAAGGCTTTGCCACCAACTCCTGCTTTTTCTACACCTCTCCCACCACCGTTCCATACCACGGTTTTAAGAAAAACCGAAACTGGAACATGCACAATTCCGACATCAAGATTATCCTTGCCAATTGCAAGGAAATCAAATACCTGGCACCCATGCTCTTCGGCGGTGGCGGCGGAGAAAACAACACCGTTCGCGGTGACAAGGCTGGCACGTTTCGGGTTCGAGGTTGCTATCCGGACTACGCCAAGGTAGAAGAACAGGAAATCATTTGGGGCAGGTACATCAACGATGTCGATGTCCAGGATGTCCGCAAGGTTTGCTTCATCGGTAAAAACGTCTACGAGAAACTATTCAAACCAGGTGAAAACCCGCTTGGCCAGGTAATTCGCAGCAATGGCATCTATTATTCGGTCATCGGCGTGGGTGCCGGTATGAGTCAGGTACAAATTGGTGGCAAAAGCGACGATATGGTCATTTTACCGTTCTCCACCATGCAACGTGCCTATAATCAAGGTGACATCATCCACTTCATGGCTGCAACCGCCAAAGACGGACACGATGCGAAATTGCTGGAAGCAGAAATCACCAACATTCTGAAGACACAAAACAACATCGCTCCAGAAGACGAAGTGGCTGTCGGCAGTTTCAACATCGGCGAACAGTTCAAGATGTTCAGTTATTTGTTTCTCGGTATAAAGATTCTCATCTGGATTGTCGGTATCGGAACCTTGTTGGCAGGAGCCATCGGTGTAAGCAACATCATGTTGGTTTCCGTTCGGGAACGCACCAAGGAAATCGGTATCCGCCGTGCCCTGGGAGCCAAACCTTTCGACATCATCAGCCAAATCATGAACGAAAGCCTGGTCTTGACCAGCATCGCCGGATTTATGGGACTAAGCCTTGGCGTAGGGATCTTGTCCCTGGTGGACAACATTATCAACAACATGCCTGAAGAAAGTAATATTTTCATCAAAAATATCATCATTCATTTCGACGTGGCATTAAGTGCCTCCTTCATACTGATCATGATGGGCCTTTTGGCAGGCATGCTGCCGGCGCAACGGGCCATGAAGATCAAAGCCATCGAAGCATTGAGCGAAGAATAAAAACAATCCAAAAATAGAACACTCATGAAGAAGTTTTTTAAGATTTTTCTGTTAGTATGTCTGGGTTTACTGGTCATAGGCACCTTTGTATTCTTGTACAACAAATCAAAACCCGTCGTCACCAAGTATGAAGTGGTTGCCGTCACCCGCGGTTCCATCGAGAAAAAGGCGGTAGCCACCGGTAAGGTCGAAGCACGCAATGAAATCATGATCAAACCCCAGATTTCGGGCATCATTTCCGAACTCTGCAAAGAAGCCGGCGCAAAGGTGAGCAAGGGTGAAATCATCGCCAAAATCAAAGTCATCCCCGACATGGGAAGCCTCAACGCCGCCGAATCAAGGGTGAAAGTGGCCAGAATCAACCTGGAGCAGGCCAACAAAGATTTCAATCGTCAAAAAGAATTGTATGATAAGAAAGTTATTTCCCGGGAAGAATTCGAGAAGGGAACCGTCAGTTTGAATTCCTCCAAGGAAGAATGTGACGCTGCCGAAAACAACCTGGAAATCACCAAGACAGGTATGTCGCTGAAAACAGGCGAGACCAGCAACACGTTGATTCGTTCTACGATAGACGGTATGATTCTGGACATTCCGGTCAAAGTGGGAAACTCAGTCATCCAGTCCAACAGCTTCAACGACGGCACCACCATCGCCACGGTAGCCAACATGAAAGACATGCTGTTTGTGGGCAAGGTAGACGAAACCGAGGTGGGACGCATTCACGAAGGCATGCCGTTGGTACTGAGCATCGGCGCACTGAACGACCGCAAATTCGACGCCAAACTTGAACATATCTCACCGAAAGGAACGGAAGAAAGCGGTGCCATCATGTTCGAAATCAAAGCTGCCGCCAAAATCCCGAGTGACGTCTTCGTTCGTGCAGGCTACAGTGCCAATGCTGAAATCGTGCTGAACAGTGCCAAAAACGTATTGACCATCCCTGAAAGCGTCATCGAGTTCAACAAGGATACTGCCAATGTGTATGTTTTGGACACCAAAATCAAAGATCCGCAGACGTTTGTCAAAAAACGGATTGTGACCGGTCTTTCCGACGGCATCAACATCGAAGTGGTCAGTGGGCTCAATGGCAAAGAAAAACTGAAAGGCGCAGCCATTGATCCCAAGGCAAAAAAAGATAAAAACAACCATCATGAATAAGATACTTTTAGCTATACTAGCCGTTTGCCTTTCGTCGGGTACGGTCTCGGCCCAGCAGAAATGGTCGCTAGAGGATTGCATCAATTATGCCATAAAGAACAACCTGACCATCAAGTCGGGCGAACTGACCAACGATGCGCAGCAAATTAAATTGGAACAATCCAAGAACCAGGTTTTGCCGGATGTCAGTGCATCCTTGGGTTCCTCGCTGAACTTCGGCACTGGCTTGAACGACAAGAATTTGTATGTTCAACAAAATTCGCAAAGTTCCAACATGGGGATTTCCACGAACATGGTATTGTTCAGCGGATTCAGAGTCAAGAATGCCATCAAGGCTCAGGAATTCTCATCACTCGCCTCCAAAGAAGATTTGAAAAAAGCTAAGGAAAGTCTGGCGGTTTCCATCTCTTCGGCTTATCTTCAGGTGCTGTACAACAAAGAACTTTTCGCCATCGCCGAAGAGCAAGTCGGTTTGAGTCAAAATCAAGTCAGCAAATCGGAAATCATGGCGTCCTACGGTAAGATTCCAGAAGGACAAGTTTATGAGGCACGTGCACAACTAGCCAGAGACAAGTACAATTCCATCGAATGCAAAAGCACCCTTCAACTTTCATTGTTGGAGCTTGCCCAAATGTTGGAATTGAAGGAATGGTCTAACTTTGACATTCAAGTTCCTGAAATCGATGTGAACTCATCGGCCATGGTTATTCAGCCTGCGGATGAAGTGTACAACTATGCTGTTGCAAACAAGTCCGATGTCAAAGCCAGCGAGTATCGTCTCAAGGGTTCTGAGAAGTCGCTTGAAATCACAAAAAGTGCTCAATATCCAACGGTTGGAATCGGTGCAAGCTACTCGAATCGATTCTACTCCGAACAACGGAATTTGAACGGTACACCTGCCAATTTGAGTGATCAGTTGAATGTGAATGGTGGCAGCTCCATTGGACTAAATGTTAGCATCCCCATATTCAATCGCTTCGATACTAAAAACAATATTCGGCTTTCAAAAATCGAAGTTGAAAGAGCCAGACTGGACCTTGAAAATACCCGAAAGTCTTTGTACAAAGAAATTCAGCAAGCTTGGTTCAATGCTGTCAAAGCTACGGAAAAATACAAGTCGTCTTCAGAAGCTGTAATCAACTCAGAAGAAGCATTCCGATTTGCTCAGGAAAAATACAACAATGAACGGGCAACCGTTTATGAATTCAACGATGCTAAGATGAGTTTGGTCACTGCACGCTCCAACCAGTTGCAGGCCAAATACAACTTACTGTTCTGCATCAAGATTCTGGACTTTTACAAGGGAGAACCGTTGAAACTTTAATGAGAATGGAAATGGAACAGAACCCGGGGCAAGTCTCCGGGTTTTTTGTTTTAGACGAACGACTCGGGGAACTGCATTGTAACGCAATGCAAGGAGCCGTGTTGTTTGAGAAGCGGCAGGCAGAAAATACCGACGATTTCACGGTCGGGAAAGGCTACTTGCAATTGTTTCAACGCAATTTCATCCATGGAACTGCCGTAAATGGGCACTAAAACCGCATCGTTGATGATAAGGAAATTGGCGTAGGTTGCCGGTAAGCGGTCGCCCTCAAAAAAGACGGGTTCGGCCATGGGAAGGCCAATGAGTCGGTACGGCTTGCCGTCCAGAGTACGAAAAGCCTTGAGTTCAGCCTCCATTAGGGTCAGTTCTTCGAAATGCACATCTTCCTGGTCTTCGCCAGGTTGCACATATGCGATGGTTTCGGCATCGCAGAAACGGGCCAGCGTGTCGATGTGACTGTCAGTGTCGTCGCCTTCCAAGAAGCCGCTTTCCAACCACAAAACGCGTTTAAGGCCAAAGCGTTCTTCAAGATACAACTCGATTTCTTCCTTGGTGAGGGAGTCGTTCCGATTGACGGAAAGCAAACATTCGGTCGTGGTTAGTAGGGTTCCAGCGCCGTCGGATTCCAAGCTGCCACCTTCCAACACGAAGGGCATGCAGTTCTCATAGGCCACTTCGGGACTGAACGCCTGAGCGCCATATAAGGAGAACGTCAATTGGTTATCGAAATTTGCAGGAAACTTCATGCCCCAAGCATTGAATGTGAAATCGAGGACGCAGGGTTTTCCATCTACAAAAACGGAAATAGCCCCGTGGTCTCTCGCCCATGTATCGTTGGAAGGGAATTCGTATAAAAAAAGATTGGCTGCATTCACTGCACCTAAGGAGGTGCGCACTTGGGCAGCGTCGGCACAGACGATGATTAGTTTTTCGCGTTTAAGCACCTCTCTGGCAATGTTCACGAAACAAGGTAGGACCTCGTCCAGCATGTCGGACCAATCGGTACCTTCATGGGGCCAGGTCAATTGCACCGCCGATTGCGGATACCATTCGGGAGGAAAAAACAAGGCTGGTTTCATAATCTCAATTATTGTGCAAAGGTAAAAAAAAAGGGGTTGCATCAAAAAGATGATGCAACCCCTTATTGGAAAGCCAGTAAATTGGTGCTTAAACTAGACTTCGTACGGTATCCGCATCTTGAAAAACGAACGCCATACGAACACCAGCGCCAGGATCAGGAAGGGAATGGCAATGAAGATGGAGTAATCGTTGATGGGATGCGATTTCATCTGAATGCAGATTTCAGTAGCCAACAAACCAAACAGCGTGGAGAACTTGATGATGGGGTTCAGCGATACGGAAGCGGTATCCTTGAATGGGTCGCCTACGGTGTCACCTACGATGGCGGCTTCGTGCAGGGGCGTGTTCTTTTCTTTCAAATCCACTTCGACCACTTTTTTGGCGTTGTCCCATGCGCCACCGGCATTGGCCATGTAAATGGCTTGGAACAAGCCGAATACGGCTAGGGAAACCAAATAGGCCACGAAGAAGTTCGGGTCCATGAAGGCAAAAGACAGGGTGAAAGAAATCAGGGCGACGAAGATGTTGAACATGCCTTGTTGGGCATATTGGGTACAGATGCGGACCACTTTGTTGGAATCGTGCGCGCTGGCTTCTTTAGCATCCATATTGAACGTATTTTTGATAAACTTGACGGCTTTGTAGGCTCCGGAAGTCACCGCAAGGATGGATGCTCCGCTGAACCAATAAACCACGGCGCCACCACAAATCAGGCCAAGAATGACGGGGGCGTCGGTCAGGGAAAGTTTGAGCATGCCCACCTTTTCCAGCAATAGGATGATGGAGAAAATCATGGTGGTGGCACCACATACGGCCGTACCGATGAGCACCGGTTTGGCGGTGGCTTTGAAGGTATTTCCGGCGGCATCATTGGATTCCAAGTAGTGTTTCCCCATTTCGAAATCGGGCTTGAAATGGTATTCCTTTTCAATTTCCTCGCTAATATTCGGGATCTGTTCAATTTGCGACAGTTCGTAGACGGACTGCGCATTGTCGGTTACCGGTCCATAGCTGTCAACGGCGATGGTGACGGGGCCCATGCAGAGCAGACCGAAGGCGACCAAGCCAAAAGCAAAGATGGAGGCATGCGGGCCGAGCGTGTTGCTCAAGCCCATGCTGGCGGTAAAGTAGGCCACGGTCATGATGCCGGCGATCAACAGGCCTGTCCAACAGGCGCTTAGGTTACCGGCAACAATACCGGATAGGATGTTCAGCGATGGCCCGCCTTCTCTGGAGGCCACCACGATTTCACGAACGTGTTTGGATTTGGAACTGGTGAAAATCTTGGTGAACTCGGGAATCAATACGGCTGCGACGATGCCGCAGCTGATGACGGTGGCCAGTTTCCACCATGCCGTCGGGTCAGGCAAGTCGAACAGCAGCAGGTGGCTCATGAAAAAGGCGGATCCAATGCACAAGAATGCAGCAATCCAAATGAGCCGCATCAGAGGGCTTTCAAAATCGAATTCCTTTTTATTGGCGTACAGTTTTTTAGAAATGGCTTGATTGATGAAGAAGGCGCAACCGGAAAGGAAGTCCATGACGAAACGCATGCCGAAAATCCAAACGATGAGTTTGGCCTGAATGTCGGGGTTTTTAACTGCCAATGTAATAAAGGTGATCAAAGCGACACCAGTAACGCCATAGGTTTCAAAACCGTCGGCAGTGGGACCTACGCTGTCACCGGCATTGTCTCCGGTACAGTCGGCGATGACGCCGGGATTGCGAGGATCGTCTTCCTTCACCTTGAAAACCACTTTCATCAAGTCGGAACCAATATCGGCAATCTTGGTGAAGATACCGCCGGCAATACGCAAAGCACTGGCACCCAAGGATTCACCAATGGCGAAACCCAGGAAACAGAGGCCCACGATTTGGCGAGGCACAAACAGTAAGATGGCCACCATCATGACGAGTTCCAACGAAATGAGGAACAAACCTACGCTCATACCGGCTTTCAATGGGATGTTGACTACATCAAGGGGTTTGCCTCGCAGGGCAGCGAAGGCGGTACGAGCATTGGCAAAGGTGTTGACACGGATGCCATACCATGCGACACTGTACGAACCAAGCATCCCGATGACGGAGAACATGAGGACCTGGGCCACCACACTGACCGATTGACCGACCATTCCGAAGAAATAAACACAAAATACGACTGCAATGATGGCAAACAACATCAACAAAAATTTGCCTTGTTGCAACAAATACGTACGGCAAGTGCCATAAATGATGACTGCCACTTTGTTCATGGATTCATGGACTTGCAGCTTTCTGATTTGATGATACAGGAAAAGACTGAAGAAAAGCGTTCCAGCTATAATCATCGCTCCATAAAAAAGGAAATTCCAGGAGGAGACAGTGACTCCGAACAGATCATAACTGCCTGCATGAAGGTCTGGAATGGCTAAATCTGCTTCACTGGCTTGCATTTTTGTGCATAACCCTGCAAACAGACCTAAAAGGGTCAAAAACTTGAATCGTTTATTCATAAAAAGGTTGAATTATGGGTGTTTTTCAAAAAAAAAAAATCGACCAAAGCTACAAAAGAAATTTTGAAATTTTAGGTTGAAAAACTATGTTTTGCAGCAATTTTTTTCTTTTTACTTCCATATTGACAGCAATAAATTAAATAATCAAACACTTTGAAAAATAGAACGATTTGGAGCGTCGGAAAAAATTTGGACGCAAACCTGCATTTACTTTGATTTGCTGTTTGATACGTAGATTTTCAATCTTATATTTGAAAAAATGCCACCTACATGGATGAAAATGCCACCCTCATAGCCAAAATAAAAACGCTCGAGGCAGAGAATGACAGACTCAAACGCAATCAGGTTGAAATAAACCAGGCCAAGGAGCTTTATCTTAAAATATTCGAAGATTTTCCAGCGCTGATATGGCGATCGGGACTGGATAAGAAGTGCAACTATTTCAACAAGACTTGGCTCGACTTCACCGGCCGTTCGTTTGAGCAAGAAAACGGAAACGGTTGGGCGGAAGGCGTTCATTCGGAAGACTTTGACTTTTGTCTGGACACCTATGTCAAAGCGTTTGACCTCAGGGAGGCCTTTTACATGGAGTACCGATTGAAGAACAAGGCAGGCGAATACCGCTGGATCCGAGACATCGGCCGGCCGTTCTACGATTTGGACAACACCTTTTTAGGCTACATAGGCTCCTGCTACGACATCACCGAAAGCAAGGACAACGAACTGAAGCTGGAGGAGCTGAATGCGACCAAAAACAAATTCCTCTCCATTTTGGCGCACGACTTGCGAACCCCGTTCTCCACGCTCATCAGTTTTTCAAATCTACTGTTGGACGAACGTTTTGGAACCAATTCTGCTGAAATCAACGCCCTGCTGACGAAAATCCAATCGGTTTCCATCCATTCAATGGCTTATCTGGATGATTTGCTGCTTTGGGGCAGAATGATTTCCGACGGGGTCATTTTGAACAAGCAACACTTCCAAAGCACGTTCCCCTGCCACGAACTTCTTGTTGAGATGGAGGAACCTGCCCGATCAAAAAACATTACCCTTGAATTCGTGGAAGAAAGTCCGGTTGAACTTTATGCCGACAGTTATATGTTCAAGACCATTTTACGTAATTTGCTGAACAACGCCTTGAAGTTCACACGAAGAAACGGTCACATTTGCCTCAGCGTAAGAAAAAATGATTCTTTCATTGAAATATCCGTCGCAGACAATGGGGTTGGAATGGAGCAGAACATGCTTGACATCCTTTGGAACTTCAACACGAACATCACCACGGAAGGCACCGATCAAGAAGTCGGTACAGGCTTCGGCCTATCCATCTGCAAGCAATTGGTCGAAAAACACCAAGGCAAGATTTGGGTAAAAAGTGAGAAAAACAAAGGAAGCGAATTTACCTTTCAACTTCCCTTATAACAAATTGGACAAGTACGAACGCCCCTCCGGCCAATTCTGAAGATTGGACTGCGCGTTGATATGGCCCTTTTGGCCGATATTCACAAATTCACTTCCCCATCTCCTGGCAAACGATTCTGCTCCTTCTATCGGATTGTATTCGTCATTGGTGCTTGCCAGAACGATGCTCTTGAAAGGTAATTTCAGCAATGGTACGGGTGCAAAACCCTTGACCACTGCTTTCAGTTTATCATCGTTGGCATCTGGGGGCGCTACCAAAAGGGCACCTTTGATGGTCAGCTTCGTTCGTCTCGCCCAATGAGCCAGCGCGATGCAAGCCAGACTGTGCGCTACGACCACCACTTCACCATTGGTCTCACGAACATACTGCTCAATGGCATCGGCCCATTCGTCGGCATCTGGACGCAGCCAATCACGTTGTTGGATGCGAACGAAATCGCTGTTTTCTTTTTCCCAAAAAGTTTGCCAATGCCCCTCGCCTGAGTTGCCGTATCCGGGTGCTATGAGTATTTGAGTTGCCATCGTAGGTCAGTATGTTATTACGATACAAAAATAAGCTCCTGCAACCCCCACTCGCATCCCACATTCAGGGTAATTTTCATACCATACTCTTGCGTGAAGAAACTCCATCTTTATTCAGCATGTCAAAATCCCCGTTCAGTAGGTTTTTTTTTCAAGGCTACGTGAGTGACGCTACTTTAGCCTTCGAAAATTTAAAAAACCATCGTATATGAAACGAATGTTGACCCTTTATGCAATGGCAATCGCCCTTTCAGCCAGTACTTTCGCTCAAAAAACAGGACAAACCGTACGCGGAACAGTCGTGGATGCCTTTACGGGTAGTCCTGTCATTGGCGCCACCATCCAAGTGATAGGGAGCAATCCATTGATAAACAGCCTTTCCAACCAAAACGGTGAATTCACCATCAGTAACATCCAACCCGGACGATGGACCTTTGCCGCCTCCATGGTAGGCTATAAGTCCCAATCGTACAGCAACATCATGGTTATTTCCGGCAAGGAAACCGTACTGAGTTTCAAATTGGAGGAAAAAGTCACCAACTTGTCCGAGGTGGTGGTGAGCAACGGCCAATCCAAGGAAAGGCCCATTAACGAAACGGCCTTGCTCAGCGCCCGTTCGTTCAGTGTGGAAGAAACCGAACGCTTTGCAGGCAGTTTGGGCGACCCGGCACGCATGGTTTCCAATTTTGCCGGTGTCGTGGTGAGCAACGATGCCCGCAACGACATCATCATCCGTGGAAATTCGCCTAGCGGCCTGCTTTGGAAAATCGAAGGCGTGGATGTGCCGAATCCAAACCATTTCGGTTCACAAGGATCCACTGGAGGTCCAGTCAGCATGTTGAACAACAATCTGTTGGCGAACTCCGACTTCCTCACCGGCGCGTTTCCAGCCGAATACGGCAATGCCTTGTCCGGCGTGTTCGACCTCAACCTGCGTTCCGGCAACAAGGAAAAGTACGAATTCACTGGTCAGGTTGGTTTCAACGGCTTTGAATTGGCGGCGGAAGGGCCCATCAAGTTGGGTAAAGAGGCGCCGAAAGGCTCATTCATCGTGGATTACCGCTATTCCACCATGCAGTTGGTCGGTAAGTTGGGCATGAATGCGGGTACCGGCACGGCCATCCCCGAATACAACGATTTGTCCGTCATTGCCGATCTCCCGACACGCAAGTTCGGCCGCTTCAAATTCGTGGGCATTTATGGCAACAGTTTCATTCGGCTGAACCGTTCCTTCGACAAAACCGAGGCCACCACCCACAGCCAGGTAGGTTATGCGACGGATTTCGGAGCCGCGCTTGACGTCAGTATCTTGACCCACACGTTGATGCTTTCTGAAAACACCAAGCTCAAAACCTCCCTTTCGTACCAGAATTCCTCCTCGACCACGCTGAACGACACCATCGATTACGAAAATCACTCGTATTTTACGAACTATGCCGGTACGTTGGCCGAGAAGAAGGAAATCATCTCCACCCTGCTCAAGCACCGGTTCAGCGCCGAGGACAATCTTTCGGCAGGGCTGTCCTTGAACCGCTTCAGCACTTCATTCAAGGATTCAGCCTATGTGAAAAGTCTGGACAAACGCATCACACTCACCGATGTGAACAAGGAGCCGTCGATTCTGTACGAGGGTTATGTGAACTGGCAACACAAGTTCTCGGACGAGCTGACGCTGAACTCCGGCTTGCATTACCAATATTACGATTTGAACCTGGAAAGTGCCCTCGAGCCGAGGCTTGGACTGCAATGGCAGTTTGCGCCGAATCAGTCCCTGAGCGTGGGCTACGGCCTGCACAGCCAAATTCAGCCCCGCTCCGTCTACTTTTACAAGGAATACCATAACGGCGTCTACTCCGAAAACAACCACGATTTGAAGTTCACCCGCTCCCACCAAGTGGTCCTTGGCTACGATTGGCATTTGGGCAACGATTTCCGCATCAAGGCTGAAACCTATTTTCAGTCGCTGTACAACGTCCCGGTTTCACGCGTGAACAACGAATTCTCCATGCTCAACGCCGGAAGCGGCTACTACATTCAACGCTTGGACAGCCTTGAAAATACCGGAAAGGGCCGAAACTACGGTGTGGAGCTCACCGCCGAGAAATTCCTGAGCGACGGTTGGTACGCCCTGACCACCATTTCCCTCTACGACTCCAAATATCAAGGCTTCGATCATAAATGGCGGAACACGGCCTTCAACTCCAACTTCGCCGTGAACGCCTTGGCAGGCTACGAATGGAAAGTGGGCAAGAAAAATTTCCTCACATTGGACCTGCGCACTGTTTGGTCGGGAGGCATGCGTTACATCCCAATAGACCTTCCAGCCTCCATTTCAGCCGGAGAACAAGTTTTTGATGCCGCGCATACCTATAGTACTAAATATAAAGATTATTTTCGTACCGACTTGCGCATCGGGTTCAAGCAGAACTTTGGAAAAGTATCGCAGGAATGGGGTTTGGATATGCAGAACGTGACCAACCACAGCAACCTCTTTTCCGAACAATACAACAACCAGTTGCAGGAAGTCACCACCATTTACCAACAGGCATTCATGCCCATGATGCTCTATCGAATTAATTTCTAAACGAATACAAATGGCTGAAATCAAACACAACTACGGCTGGTTTTATTCGAGCTGGTACAAACTCGTCCTGTGGATGGTGGGCATCGCGGTGCTTATCGGGGTCATCTATACGCTGTTCATGGGAAAAGATTTCACCTGGACCAACGTCCTTTTGCCCTCGCTGTTCAACACCATCTTCATCTGGGGCGGCAGCATGTCCATTGTGATTTTTGTCTGGAACCGATTCCCCTGGGAAACCTCACCAACCAAGCACATCGTGGTGGAAGTGTTGTTGATCTTGACCTTTCTGAGCTTGTTCGTTGTTGGCATGAACTTGTACGTCTGTCACAAACGAGGCTTGACCTTTGCCGCAGGATTACAGCAGAACTTGTTCGACATCCTGTTCACCGTGCTTATCACCTTTTTGATTGTCACCATCCACGAAGCCATCTTTTTCTATCGCCAGTGGAAACTCAATTTCTCCAAATCCATCCGGCTTGAGAAAGACAACCTGGAGGCGCAGTACAACGCCCTGAAAGCTCAAGTGAACCCTCATTTCCTGTTCAACAGCCTAAACAGCTTGATGAGCATGCTGGACGAAAACCCCTTGGCTGAAAGGTATGTTCAAGACCTCTCCGACTACCTACGCTACGTTCTGCTGAGCAACACCCGTGAAACGGTGATCTTGAAGGAGGAATTGGAGAATATAGAGAAATACTTGCATTTGCAGAAACAACGGTTCGGCGACAATTTTAGGGTGGAAGAATCGATTTTACCCGACACTCTGCAAAAACATGTTCCCCCGCTCGCCTTGCAGATGCTGTTGGAGAATTGTTTCAGCCACAACATCGTTTCGAAAAGCAAACCATTGACCATCAAAATTTCCACGGATTCAGACAGCCTGACCATCCAAAACAACCTGCAGGTGAAGCAATCCGTGGATTCCACCGGACAGGGGTTGAAGAACATCGAGGGCCGGTATCGGTTTGTGGAAGGACAAGGCGTGAGAGTGGTGTCGGATGAAACTTCTTTTTCAGTAACGATTCCGTTGATTTCAAAATAGAACTGCCATGGCCAGAATACTGCTCATCGAAGACGAATTGCCTGCAGCCAAACGGCTGTCCAAGCTCATCAACGACACCGCCCCCGACTTTGAGATTGCTCAAGTTTGCGACAGCATCGAGTCCAGCATTCAGTATCTGAACACCAACCTCCAGCCGGATCTGATTTTTCTGGATGTCCAATTGGGCGATGGTCTGAGTTTTGATATCTTCAAGCAAGTGGACATCACCTGCCCAGTCATCTTCACTACCGCCTACGACGAATACGTTTTTCGAGCCTTCGAGTTGAACAGCATCGACTACCTGATGAAGCCCATCCATCAGGACGCGCTCGCCAAAAGCATTGAGAAATTCCGAAAAATAAGCCAAACTTCGCTGTCCGATTGGAAATTCTTGTCCACCCTGGTCGATACTGAGAAAAACACCTTCAAACAACGCTTTCTAGTTTATGTGGGCAGCAACCTGCTTTCCGTACCAACCTCCGATGCCGCTTATTTTTACTCCGTCGAGCGATCCACTTTTTTGGTCAGCAAAACCGGCAAAACCTACTCTCTGGATTATTCACTGGACAAAATTGAAGGCATGCTCTCCCCAAAAGAATTTTTCCGCGTGAACAGGCAATTTCTGGTATCGCTTTCGGCCATTAAGAAGATTTTGGTCTTATCAAAAAGCCGGATGAAGGTTGCTTTGGAACCCACCGCCACCGAAGATGTTTTTGTGAGCAACGGCAGGGCGCATGAGTTCAGGCTGTGGTTGGATCAATAAAAGTTATAGGACGGCCAATTTAACAACCTTATTATTAGCATTATACAAACCTTTAGGAGCTGAAAAACTTATAACATCCGCTTCAACACTTGCACCATCCGTTCAACAGAGATACTTTTGACCCGTTCCATTCACGGATTAAAAACTCAATCGAAAAAGACATGAAAAAGTCAACACGTATTCTTTTGTATGTATTGCTCCTTTTGGGAGCGGGTGCTTTGCTATATCAGCTGCTTCCCATCAAGAAAAAAAGTTTAAAAATATTTGAACATGCTGAGGTGGAGGGCATATTGAAAGGAACGGTAAGCAACAGTTCCTATAAATACGTGTTGATCAACCTTTTCGAACAAGATTCAACGATTTATATTACGGAAGGCAAAAACATTAGAAGTGAACAATTGCAAGTATTCGACACAGTTGAGATTGTAAATGGTGTATTCTCATATACATACAAGCTGAAAGAGGCTTATGTTTATCCACGAATCATTTTTCTAGCAAACGATTCTGGCTACTGTGAACTTGTTTCCTTTCAAAATCCATACGTCAATCATCCGTATTCGTACGGCGGTATTTGTATGGATCGTGGTGCGCACATTAACCTGTCTATTGACGGACGTAATCTCAGCAACTCAAAAATTATAGGATCCCGAGGTACCGACGCTATTTTTAAACACAATGCGGAACAGGAAGCCAAAGCCATAGCTGCAAAGAAGGCTTTGCTTCAGAAGAAAAAAACTGCAGAACACATCAAAAAAATTCAAGATTCCGTACAAAATGTCTACAAACACTTGGATACAGCAACCATGATAAATTTCGTAGGTGGTAAGTCGAAGATTTATTTGAAGCCTAAGAAAAAATAGCAATCATGAGGTTTTTCCTAAATTTTCTAATCGTTTGCCTGCTTGCGTTGATTGCATTTTCTTGCAAATCAAGCTCTTCCGACCTAGCGCTTCTCCACCGATGTGAATCCGTCGCATATACTCAACCGGAACTGGCCATGGATAGGCTCGACTCCATCCAATTTCCCGAAGACTTCCATAGAGATGCCCGTTTTCGATACTTGTTGCGAATCACCCAACTTCGGCACCAATTGGGCAAAGACATCGCTGATGATCTGCGAGTTCCAGAAGCTACAACCTATTTTACCAGCAAAGAAAATTGGGAATACGCTGCATTATCTGAATACTGCCTCGGCTGCATTTTAATGGATAAAGCCAAATTCGATCAAGCAATCTTGAAATTTCAAGCAGCTCTGAAACTCGTCGATAACGAAGAAAACAACGCCCTTAAAGGATTGATTCTGTTGAATATGGGCCAGTTGCAAATGAAGCAATCCGAATGGCCACTGGCAGACAGGAACATCCAACGAGGAAGGATTTGTTTTCAACGTTCCGGAAATCTTGATCTGGAGGTCGAGGCGCTGTTATTCCTTGGAGAAATCCGTGAGCAAATTGGTGATTATAGTCTGGCAAAACAATATCGATTGAATGCCTTGATGTGTCGTCCTAAACCTGAAGGAACAGCGAAGTGCTACCTCGAGCTGAGTCAATTGTATTACATAATGGAGCAGAAAGACAGTGTGAACCACTATGCCGCATTGCTTCGACGAACATTGCCAAAAGTCAATGATCCAGTGATCCAGAGCAACTGTTGGCAATTTCTGTCCAATTGGTATCAAGAGGATGGAAAAACGCAAGATGCAAATCTCTCCAAAGCACAATTCAACCATGTTTTCAAAGAACTGCTTTCCGGAAAAAGTGCCAGAAGTTTGTTAAATGAAACGGTGAAACTCGAACAGGTCCGAAAGTTGTACATGACAAGGCTTGAATCCAACAAGATTTGGTTGAACAGCATGATCATCCTTTGCATGTTGATCATCATCTTCTTTTTGCTAAGAAACAAAAGACACCGCAATGCCCTTCAGGAAGCGGAATTGGAAATTGTTACCCTACAAAATCTAGCCTCCGAGTTCGAACGAAAAGAAGATAATCTGCGTCAATTGGCACTTAAGCATTTTGACATACTAAAAAAAGTAGCCTTGCTGGACGGCATGATGAAAGACCTGAAAGGAGGTCAGGAAAAGAAAATCATGACCCTTTTCAATCAAGCTGTGTATGAAAATAACCCGGGTTTTGACTGGGATACTTTCTTTAAGTCGCTGAATCAACTTAAGAATGGCATTCCGGAAAAAGTTTGGTTGCAATACCCGCAACTTACAGAAACGGAATACCGCATCCTCATACTTAGTTTTACGGGACTTTCAAACAAAGAAACCTCCATCATACTCCATCTGAGCACCAACACCATCAATTCACTTCGAACGTCCGTTAGAAGAAAGTTGCAAGTACCTGAATACGGTGATTTGGAAGAATTTGTAACAAATCAACTGAACAATCTTCAATAAATCCGTTCCCCCACCGCAATCTTCAACTTCTGCAAATTCACCGTATAGTCAATTTTCGTCTTGAACAGCGCAAGCTTGCTTTCTGAAACGGCCGTGTAGCTGTCCAGCAAATCGAGGTTGGTCACAGTGCCGGCTTGGTAACTGACGTCAGCCAAATGGTAAGCCTGCATGGCCTGCTGAAGCTGGAGTTCGGACTGCTTCACCTTCTTCAACGCGGCTTCGGCGTTGGCGCGGCTTTCCACGATTTCGTTGGTGATGCTGCGGCGAAGCAGTTCGGTTTCCTGTTGGTTGCCTTCCAGGTCGGCGTTCGTCTGAATCTTGGTGTATTTAGCGCGGTTGGCGTCGAAAATGGGCACTTTCAGGCCGACTCCGACGGAGAAGTTCAGTTTCCCGACATCCTCGAAGGCAGGGTTCAGATAGCCATTTTTAAAACCGCCCGACGCGTTGAAATTGAGAGACGGGTTGTTTTGGACCTTGATCACGTTGAGCCGCAATTTGGCAAGGGCCTCCTTCTGGAGCGCCATCTTCATCTCGTTCCGATTGGCAAAGGCTTGGTTGCAAAGGCTGTCGATGGAGGGCAGGAACTGCTGGGCCTGAATCTCCTTTTTCAGCACCGGCGTACCACCTTGGGGCCTGCCTAAAAACGAATTCAGCTGGCAAGCATAAATTTGCAAGGAAGTCTGCAAATCCGTTTTTTGATTCTCCAAGGCCGACATCCGCACTTTAGTTGTCAAAATTTCGTATTGGGTGGCTGAACCCGTGGCTGCCTTTTTCTGCACGAACTGCAGGTGCTCGTTCAACGTTTTCAGCTGGTCATCCTTAATTTGAATGGCTTCCTGCAAGTAACAGATGGTGTAGAAGTTCGCCATCACCGCCGTGGAAAGTTGCTGTTTGATCTGCTCCGTGGAGAGTTTGACCATTTCCTTGCCCTGTTGGCTCAGGTCCAAATTCTTTGAGGTCTTCCCAAAATCGTACAGGTTTTCATTGACCGTAAAAGCGGCATTGTACATGTCGGCAGGATATAAATTCAGGTTCTTTCCGGCAAACGTGATGGAGGAAATCGGGCCAATTCGGTTATACGAAGTCGAGAAGTTCACATCCGGCAGGTAGGCCGTTTTAGTGAGGTCAATCTTCGCATCGGCCGAGACCAAATCCTTTTCCGCCTTCTTCAACGAGGGGTAATTATTTAAAACCGAATTCAGTATGACTGAAAGCGTTAGCGAATCGGTTGATGCGTTTTGCCCCTGAACGAACAGCGCGGGAAGGAGCGACAATAAAATCACATATTTTCGTAACTGTCTCATAATCTATGATATTTGGGCTTTTTGAGCCATTTTCTTTTTGGAATGCATTAAGATAACCGGAATAAAGCAGATGGTCGTGATACCTGCAGCAATGAGGAAATCGTCGTTGATGCCCTGGATGAAGGCTTGCGAATTGACGTGCGACATCAGGATGCTTTGACTTTGTTTGGTAGCCGAAGCCAGCGAGGAGCCCGCATTGTGCTGAATGTACGCGGTCAGGTTTCGGGTCGTGTTCTGAAATACCTGCGAACCCGACTGAATGGAGCCGCCGAATACCTGCGCGTGGAAATTCACTCGAGCGGCTAGCAAGGTGGACAACAAAGCCACACCCAAACTACCACCGATCTGACGAACCGTATTGCTGATACCCGATGCCTGAGCCATCTTGTCTCGGGGAATGGATGAAAGCGACAAGGAACTGATTGGCGTGAATATGAGCCCCATGCCGAAACCTCGAATATACAGTGTCGTCATGATGAACGAATGTTCCGTGAGAAACGACAGGTTGGAGTTCAGGTAAAAACTCAGAATCAACAGGCTGAGCCCGATAACCAAAGGTATTTTCGGGTTTACCTTATCGGAAAACCGGCCGGCAAGTGGAGAGACGAAACCTTGTATGATACCGACCGGCAGAAAGACCGAGCCCGACTGCAAAGCCGTGTAGCCCATCGAGTTCTGCAGGTACAGCGGAAGTAGGAAGGTGCTACCGAACATCCCCATACCGAACAACAGCATGATGGCGTTGGCCAATCCGAAATTCCGGTTCTTGAGCAGGCGTAAATCGAGAAGTGGATAATCCGTCGTGAATTCTTGAATGAGAAAGACCGTAAGCGCCACTGCTGAAATGGCGAAACAAGCCAGAATATACGGCGCATGCCATCCGGCTGAATTCGTGACGGCATTGCCTTCCGATAAAGCAAAGAGCAACACCGGCAGAAAGATGATGACCGAAATGAATCCGATGTAATCGAACTTTCGGGCGTTCGGATGAATGAATTCCCGCTGAATGATCATGGTGAATACGAGTGCAACGATACCCACCGGTACGTTCACGTCAAAAATCAATTGCCAGCTGAAGTTATCGACCAGATAGCCACCGATCATGGGTCCGAACGAAACGGAGGCGGCCGAAGCGATGGCCCAAAAGCCCAAGGCCAATCCCCGTTGGTGCGGCGGGAACTCCCTCGTAATGATGGCCATACCCAATGGCTGAATGGCTCCGGCACCCAAACCTTGAATGATTCTGGACAGGATCAAGGTCGTTTCATCGTTGGACATACCACAAAGCAATGAACCCAGCGTAAACAGGAACAATCCCCAGAAATACATCTTTTTATAGCCGAACTTGTCGGCCAGCCATCCCGAAGCGGGCAACATCGCCGCCATCGAGAGCATGTAGGCCGTTATCACCCACTGAATAGTAGACAACCCGACCCCAAAGGACGACATGATTTTGGGCAAACTCACATTTACGATGGTGCTGTCGAGCACCGCCATAAATGTGCCAAGCATGACGTTACCCAATACGAACCACTTGTAATACTGGTGTCTGGGGTGAAACATGGAATCACGGGTTCGCAGTTTTCGGCGAATCCGGTGTGATCTTGAAACAGGCGTCATTCTTTAACGTTCAATTTTAACCACCGCCGACATACCAGTCATCAAACGGTAGGAATTCACTTTCGCTCCACCTTCTATACTATCGATTGAAATCTTGATGGGAACGCGCTGCGTCACTTTCGTGAAGTTGCCGGAAGCGTTGCTGGCCGGAATCAAGGAGAATTGAGAAGCCGTGGTCGAACCCAGCAGGAAGATTTTCCCAGTAAACTTCACGTTCGGATATGTATCCAAGGTGAAAATGGCAGATTGTCCCAAATGGAGTTCAGCCATATTGGTTTCTTCCAGATAAACCGTTACCCAAAATTTCGAGTTGTTGTTGATGGTGTAGATGGACTGACCCGGATTGGCAATGTCGCCCGGTAGCAACCAACGCTTGGCCACCAAACCGTCAACCGGTGCATACAATTTTGTGTTCCTCAGCTGCGTATTGATGAGTTCAATCTGCGTCTGTGCCGATGAAACGGACACTTCAGCACTCTTGACCTGCGTCTTGGATACTGAAATCTGTGCTTGAGCAGCCGCAAACATGGCCTGGGCTGTTTCGAGCGCCTTTTTGGCATGTTCGAACTGCTCCTTCGTCTGCACACCGCCCGAATACTGCGCTTTGGCACGGTCGAAATCTTCCTGGGCCCGTTCCACGTTGATGCGTTGAATGTCGATGTTCTTCAGGTCGAACTCCAACTTGGCTTCCGCTTGCGCCTTGCCCGCTTGTGTCTGAACCTTGCCCGAAAGGACTTGCTGCTTTTGCGCCATCAAATCGGCACTGTCGAGTTCGGCCAATAATTCGCCTTGCTTGACAGAGTCGCCTTCCTGGGCGTAAATCTTGATGATGCGGCCCATGATTTTGGGACTCACGGTCACAATATCGGACGTCACCAAGGCGTCATCCGTTTTGATGTACTTTGAATAACCGATGTACCAATACGTTCCACCGGTCAGCACCAATGCAATCACAATCACCAGCGGAATGTACTTCTTCCAATCATTTTTCTTTTTCGTTGTCATACCTAATTACCAATTAATTCATTATTTCGTTTAAAATATCGCGTACTTTTTGCGACGACTCCAGCAACTCCGCCCTTTTTTGGGGATCGAGCTGCTTGATTCGTTGCTGCATGTCTTCGCTCACATCGTGGGCAATCTTGTTGTGACTTTCTTTTCCCAATTCCGTCAAGCGGATGTTGACCACCCTTCGGTCGTTCGGATCATCCAGCCTTTCGGCCAAGTGTTCAGCAATTAACTTGTCTACCTGAGCGGTAACATGGGGCTTTGGAATTTGCAGTTTGCATCCGATTTCGGACATGGTGAGCATCTCATGTCGGTAAAGCAGCATCAAAACCCACCATGCTACGGGGTTCAGATTGGTCCTTGTCCGAATGGAATGTTTCATCACCTTGGAAACCAAGGGGCTGATAAAGAACAAATTGTCAACGATTTTCTCGATTGGAACTGCTTCGTTTCCACGCATAAAATAGCCATTTGAATTTGGTTACAAATGTATAACTATTTTAATTATGTAACTATCTATTTTTGAAAAAAATTAAATGTGAAAAACCTTTTTCAAGTTGGTGACCCTTTTCAGTCGATAATGGATATAAAGCAATATGGCTGAAACCGGTAGAACAGCCACCATCACGATGAAACTCCATTGAAACTTCAGGTATTCATGGATGTGCAGGGAAATGATGCCCTCGATGCAGAGGCAAATAATGCCTGCCGCGACTAAGGAATAGGCGATGATGTTGATTCCTTTTTGTTTGGTTCTACGAATCAACAAGAACAACAATAGGATGACCAGAAAGATGAAGAAAATGATGGGAATGCCCAATTTGACGCCGCCGTCCAAATTATAACTGAACAAATCGAGCAAGAACAACAGGAAGGACGTGCTGAGGAAGCAGCCTAGGAAAAGCAGGAAAATTCGTTTTTGCATGAAGATGATGAGCGAAATATCAATCAACATGGTCATTCCGATGGTCAGCGTATACTTGGACCAAGTGATGTGTTTGGCAATCAGCAAGTCAATGATGAGCGTTATTACCGTACAAGAAATCAGGATGAAGGCGGCCAATTCCCAAACGACCTTCTTTTGTTGTTGCTGAGTCAGTTCCTCAAAGTTAAAGTTTCCAGGATTCGAATCTTTAACGGTGTTATCAATGGATTCCTTATGTTTTCTCAGAATCTGGGAATTGCTTTTATGCCCGCACAACGGACAATAGTTCATTTCGGCATCCAATTCCACTCCGCAATAATTACAGACTTTCATGTTCCATTATTTATTGGTTGTTATTTTGACATGAATTCCTTCTTTGACCAGGAAGTCAATGTATTTTTTTTCAAATTCCCTTGTTTTGACGATGCCACAGAAGCTGATGACCAACTTTTCGTTCATACTGATGATGCCGCAACCCATTTTGATGAGTTTATTGGGTGGCGGTGGCGTCAGCAGAAAACAATCAATTTGATTGGTCATTTGCTCAGGCAATTGAACAGCGCCCATATTGGTAAGCGTTCCGCTGTATTGGGTGCTTCCCATGGCATAATAAAGGTAGCGCATGAAAATACTTTTCAGCAATAGCGGAATGCCTCGTACCAGAATGTTGCGTTCGCCGCCAACATTAAGGGCTAATATCTTGTTAACCACCTTTTTATCCGTCTCCAACTGCATTTGGTGATACACGGTCTTGACAATTTCTTCGAACGTGTAATGCCCCAGGCTCAGATCTATTTCCGGTATGACGAACAAAGTGAAGTTTCGCATCGTTTGCGATGGATACAATTTCCGAAGGTTGATGGGTACTTCAATGGCCAATTTTCTATGGCGACGGTGTTTGCTGTGCTTGGGCAAACTTTCCCAAACATCCTGTAGCACAAAAAAATAAATGGCGGTGAGGTATTCGGTGATGCTGACGCCTCTTTCCTTAGCCTTTGCCTTTATTTCGGAAGAAGCGACCATGGCGTAAAGAACATCGAACCGAGGCTTGCTGCGAAGGGCGAACGGTAGATGAAACGCCCTGGGACGTTTTTCCAAAGCAGGTACATCTTCCTGAAAATAACGGTTGTAGGCATCTTCGAATTCTTCGGGGATGGGAGCTTCATCCACCTTCAGATGCTTGAAATCGGCCGGAATTTCAACACCGGTCAACTCAAAATAATGCACCAGCAAGGTTTTGAAATACTCAAAAGCGCCGCCACCGTCCGTGAGCAAGTGCGAGAATTCCACACTCAACTTGTTGTCGCCGACCAAAATTCGGAATAGATGTCCCCTCGTCCGGAATCTCCGGCAAGGCGTCTTGGAGTCTGTTTCGATGGAGGTCAAGAAGTTGGCCGATTCGAAATAGTACCAGAAGAACCCTTTTTTTACATGAACCTTATAGTAGGGGAAACGCGATTCGATGGAACGAACAGCAATAAACAGCATCTTGATGTTGACCTTTTTCTTGAGATTCGCCGTGATGCGAAATACGGAAGTGACTTCGTCGGTCGTGATGGCAGGATAAATTTTGGCGGCATTGTCGAGGGGATACCAGAATTCATTCCTGTTTTGAGCCAAAAACTGTTCACCCTCCATATTTGATGCCTTTAAAATCAGGGTAAATCTATAAATAATATTCGTAACTTTTGGCAGAATTTTCAACTCTATTGTTTCCCTCATGAACAAAAACAAGCCCATTGCCGAATTGGTCCGAGTGACCAAGAACTACGAAGGACCTCGCGGGGGGACTTCAGCTTTGCATGAAGTGACCTTTGCGGCTTATCCCGGTGAACTAATTTTGTTGCTGGGCCCGAGCGGCAGTGGGAAAACGACGTTTTTGACCTTGCTTGCAGGCCTTCAACGCCCGTCATCGGGTGAGGTCCACTTGTTTGGCAAACAGGCGGAAGACTATTCTCAAAAAGAGCTCCAATCCATTCGTGCCAAACGGATAGGTTTCATTTTCCAGACCTTTCATCTGATCGACTCTTTGTCGGTTTTACAGAACGTCATGATGGTCAAACGCTTCGCCGGTGCCAAAAAAGAGGAAGCTAGAAAAGTAGCTATGGAATATCTGAAACGGTTCGAGGTGGACAAACTGGCTGATTCCTATCCTGCCAAGATAAGCCAGGGTGAGAAACAACGTGTGGCGGTGGCTCGCGCTTTGGTGAACGGAGCCGATTTGATTTTTGCGGATGAGCCCACTGGAAGTTTAGCCACCCAGCAGGGTATGGAAATCGTCGAGTTTCTCAAGAAATGCGTGCATGAGGAAAACCGTTGTGTCATCATCACCAGCCACGATGAACGCATTATTCCATTTGCAGACAAGGTGCTTCATCTGCAGGACGGGGAGGTCAAAACGAAAGGGTAATTTACTTCTGGATGTATTTTTGAATCAAACTCAACAGTGCTTTCTTATTGATGGGTTTGGCAATATAGTCGGTACAGCCGGCTTCCAGCGCTTTTTCCCGGTCGGAAGACAAACCATAGGCCGTCTGGGCGATGATGACGATGTCTTTGTTGAATTTTCGGATCTGACGCGTTGCCTCGTATCCATTCAATTCGGGCATTTGAATATCCATCAGAATTAAATCGAGATCGGGTCTGGAGCGGCAAAGTTCCACGGCTTCAGCACCGTTTCTGGCTTTTACGACTTCTTTGGAAAAATCTTTCACCGTAATGGTAATCAACATCTCCGAAGTTTCATCATCGTCGGCAATCAGGATGTTCAACTTCAAAGTTTGAGGAGCCTCTCCTATTGAAGTGTTCGAACGTTTCGACTTGGCTTCCTCATCCATTTTAAGTTGAAAAGGCAACGTAAAATAAAAGGTTGAACCCACACCGACTTCGCTTTCGACCCAGATATCACCGCCCATCATCTTGACGAACGATTTTGAAATGGCCAAACCCAATCCTGCGCCTTGGAGTGCATATTTGTTGCTGATGTCGGCTTGGATGAATCGTTCAAAGATGGCGTCCTGCCTATTTTGGGGGATCCCGATGCCCGTGTCTTTCACATAAAATTCAAGTGTGTTGGCTCGAGTGAGGTTGTAGCCAAATTCAATGGTTCCTGCGCTGGTGTACTTGATGGCATTCTTTACGATATTTGTCAGAATGGCGTATAATTTTTCACGGTCTGTCTTAATGATCGCTTCTTTGGCCGGCAATGTCGTCCTTAACGAAAACTCCAGTTTCTTTGACTCGACCTCAGGTTTGAAGAACGTGTAAATGTATTCCATTTGCTCGTTGATGTTCGACTCCATCACATTCAGATTCATCACGCCGGATTCAATCTTGGAGATATCGATGATGTCGTTGATGATGTTGAGCATTCGAACACCACTTTTCTGGATGATTTTAAGGTATTCCTGTTGCTGCTCGCCTGTGAGGCTTGGATCACTCAAGATTTCGGCAAAACCCAGGATTCCGTTCATCGGGGTTCGAATCTCATGACTCATGTTGGCCAAGAAGGCCGATTTCAGCCGGTCGCTCTCCTCTGCCTTCTCTTTTGCCGCGATCAAATCGGTGTTGAGGGACTTCAATTTTTCATTTTGGTTGATCAATTGCGTCTGCAACAGCATGTTTTCTGTCGTATCCCGCGAAATGACGATGATTCGGTGCACCCGACCCGAATCGTTTTTGAGTGGAATGAGTTGTGTGAGAAAGTGCTTGTGAATATCCTGAAAGTTGATGTTTTCCTCGTAAATGATCAATTTTTCCTCCCGGATGCATCGATCGTAATGCTTTGTGAACTGATTGTACAAATCAGGCGGAATGCATTCATCGATGTATTTGTTTTGGTAGTACTCCACGGGGCCCAACATTTTAGCTTCGGCCGCATTATAGGTGATGACTTTGAACCGATGGTCTTCCGTGACTTCGTAAAAGGCCATGATATCGAACGTATTGTCGAATATTTGCCGGTACCTCAACTCGTTCTCCCGCAACGCTTCTTCCACGGCTATGCGTTCCAATTCGCCTGAGGCACGGATCACCACCATTTTCAATACGCTTTCTGCAAAAGGAATATTCTTCATCGGATTCTTCCCCATCGCGGCAATCAATCCAATCGGCTTACCTTCTGAACTCCACAAGGTAGCTCCGATGTAACTTTGAGCATTGATTTCCCTCAAATACCCGTCGAGTGGAAAAAGCATGCAGACATTTTCGGGGAAACAACAGACCGTTTTGCCAACCACTTCACCACAAGGTGTATGTTTCAGGCGGTAGGAAATGTTGGTGTCGAACTTTCCATCGTTAAAGCGAGCAATGGTGTTCGCCTCAGGTTCGTCACCAATTAATCGGTCAATGCAAACATATTCAGCATCCAGCGTGGATGAAAGGAATCTGGCCAACGAGTCAAAGAATCGTTCATTCGCCCCAGGATAGCCGCACGTGAGCAAGAAATTCTGCACATCTTCCAGTTGCTTGCGTTCGGTAATGTCGCGAAAATTCAAGATGATGGACTCTACTGCTTCATTTGCCAACAAATTACTGAAAGTGGTTTCTACCCAACGAAAATTTCCCTGTTTGTTGCGGTAGCGATATTCCAACGTAGGAATATACAATGGATCTGCCATAAGTTTGTTCAAAGCGGTCAAAACCATCTCCAAATCGTCCGGATGGGTGAACTCGGCAGGATTGTCGAGCACTTCTTCCGTCGCACTGTATCCAAACATCTTGCGTGCGGAAGGGCTGATGTATTTGAATTTTCCGTCGGCATCGATCAAAGCTACTCCATCGGGCGCCTTCTCAATAAGCGCTTGATATTGAAGGCTTATCAGGTTCTTTTTTGGAATATTATCAGGGTCGTTCATCATTATGGATGCGTTGGTTTGGAAAAATGCTCCATAAACATACAAAATTTCTTATGTTTTATGTTCAGCCGTGTGAAAATATTTTCCAATAGAAATTGAATCTTAAGAGTTTGGCTACGGTTGTGGTACAGCAAGGCTCGTCCGAATAATCGCCATCAGGTTCTCAGCATTGTCAGCTTCCGGGATGACCCAGCGTGAGCCATAAACCAGCTTGGGAATTCCACCCTTTTGTCCCTGCAAAGTCTGCCCGAAAATCCGGATGCTGGTTTGAAGGTATTGGCCAATCCAAGGGTTGGACAGGGCAGCCTCCAGTTTCGCCTTACCGACCAGTTCCATCGCCTTTTCCTTGGCAGCCTTGAGCGTTCTGGGACACCATCGGTCACCCGACTCGTAGGTGAACATCCAGTTATCAAATTCAGGGTACACTGCTCGGTTCACGCACCAAACGGCCAGTCCGATTTCAGCCATTTCACAGGAATTCTTAAAAAGAGCCACGTCCTTTGGAATATAGGGATTGCACTTGGTGTTCAGGGGTGTCGGGCAAAGGACGAATGCCAGCTTGCCTCCGTATCGGCGTACGACTTCGGGAAGCATGAAGTGCAGTTTCTGGCAATGCGCGCAGTTGTAATCAAAAAGCAAGGTCACCTTGTACGGAGCGTCCTCCGACCCGATGATGGGTGCGTTCTGGTAATCCAAGACGGGAAGTTGAACTTGTGAAACACCGGCTTTATAGACCGTGGTGGGAGCAAAACCGACTTGGAAAGCTACAAGCATTCCAGACAAGAGCAATCCTGCTGAAATCAATCCTAAGGTATGTAATGGGCGGATCCTGTCTTTTCGCACACGGATAATGACCAATGCGGTCAGCAGCAGGCCTGTAAGATGGGTGCTCATGCAATAGGGGCAGAATGCTCCGACGAGCCATTTCTGAACGATGATGAACCAAAGGGCACTGCCAGCGACGGCGCCGACCATAACCAGCATCGACATCCAGGCCAAGCGACGAACGGGCTCCTCCGTTTGAGGCCCGACAAACAGACTGGCCACGAAAAGGGCGAGGTACACCCCCACCGCCAAACTACTGACCGGCAACATGCCAGCCAACATCGACCACTTGCTGCTCATCACCAGATCGCAAGGACTTCCGCCACCGCAACCGGCCATGTTTTCGCCCGAAAGGTAATGCCAGCTCAAGAATATGCTCAACAGGGCGGCCAGCGCACTGAGTCCAGTAAGGACCCAGCGCCACCAAGGCCACGCGTTCAGCCATTTAAACCTTCTTTTCACAACGAATTAAGGTTTCTTGAAATACCGGTTCGGCATACCCGGCGTTGGCAAATTGCTGGCCAACTGCGCACCACTTTCGTGATTTTTCTTTAGCGGTGCGGTCAAGGTGATGCCGGAGCCGGAGAACGGTTGCCCAGCTTCATAGGAATTTTTAAGGGGCAATGAAAGCGTGACGGTATCGGGAATGGCAGGCGCGTTGTAGTTCCGCCCCATTCCATTTCGACGACGGGCCGCCGTGATGGAGCTGACAACTACTTTTTCCAGGTTGGCGCCGCTTCCGATGGTGACCATTTGCCCCACGCTGAATCCTTCGATGCTCATGACCGGTATAACCGTATTGCCCGAAGTAATGGCTGAACCGATGGTGGTACAGCCTGCCGTACCGATGGTGGCTACGATGGCGGCTTCACAGGATGCACCCGAACCGAGAAACAGCTTCTGACCGATGCTGAAGTTCAGCAGGTTGGCCACTTTGATAATGTTGGTTCCGGCAGAAGCGGGCGCCAACAAGTTCACAGCGTTCTGCACCTGAAAATCACGTTTGTTGTCATCGTTGTCGGTTCCATCAGGATAGCGACCGGAACTGATGTTCGGTTGACTAACGGCTGGCCCTGGCCTAAAGCCTCTGTATCCGCCTGGAGTCGGTGCGAAACAACCGTTTTCACTGGCACCGGAAATGGCTTGATAGCCTTCGGCCGACCAAGGATCGACCACGCCACCGTAATTGAGCGCGTCCACCACGTTGCCTTTGGCATCGCGCAAGACCATGTTCCCTGCCGATGCAGATAGAGCCGGACCCCCAAACCATTGCTGCGGAGCGGGACTGCCTTGATAACCGGCCGTCGTAACTTTTTCATCCCGAACAACGTCGCTGATGTCGTGATCGTTCGTCAAGGGTTGATCCAAAACAAGGGCATAAACCAACGGCAAGACCGGTTCGTTGCTCGAATGCGGGTAAGCCGAAGCCGGAGTGAAGCTAATACCCGTTCCACGTACGCTGAACGGCATGTTGGAGGCGTGGTTGAATTTTAAGGGTTCCACCAATTCCAATCCGGTACCGGCGTCTTCCGTCGATTTCAACGGGCTGTTCAAGGTATTGCGGACGGATTGTGTGCCGACACTCTTTACGGTGACCATTTCAACGCCATGACCTTTGCTATCAATATCCAAACGAATCTTGTCTCCTGCCGAGATATTGGCCACGGACGAAACCTTGATGTTGGTATCACCGGGTTTGGCATCCATGGACAAGTAGGCTTGCGTACCTGGCTTGCCGACATTGGTGATGGTGACCACCTCGTATTTTTCAATGGAACGGGAAACTGCCGGATAGGTCGCACCATATCCAATGGCGACTTTCTGACCTACTTCCATGCCTGAAACGCTCGTGACAGGTATCGAGGTTGAACCGGACGGAATCGTGATGACAGGTCCATCTGGAACAGGTTGCCAAACCGTGGTGCTGCCACCCACCGGCATACGGCGCATGCCACCCTGTCCTTGAGCAGCGGCATCGGGTTCGGCAGGTGCAATGATTTTGACGACTTTGCGGCTTTCAACGGCCAATCCGGTCCCGATTTTGACGACATCGCCGACCGAAACGCCCGTGATACTACGAACGTAAACCGTTGATTCTCCTTTCTTTGCAGGGACCGACATACCCGAGTTCGACAAGCCCAGCAGATAGAATCCTCTGGCAGCGATTTTAGTTCCTGCAGGAATCTTGACCGAAGAGAAAATGGGCATTTGAGCCGCGTGTGGTGTCAACGTCCAGTTCGACACATCCACGTCGTTATCACCTGCGTTGTACAGTTCAATGAAAGTATTGGAGGCGTTTTCGGCTGAACCGTCGCTGATGCGGAACTCATTGATCTTGATTGGACTGACGTTCCGCACTTTTTCGATGGCGATATCCGATTGGCTTTTGTCGTTGGCAGCAGTTTTCCAAGTTGCCTTGGCCACCAAATCTCCGTTGAATGCATCCAGGCCGGAAGTCACCGAGAAGGTCACACTGACGCTTTCACCTGGAGCAATGGGTTCAGCCATTACTTTGGAACCGACACCGGAGCTTAAGACGACGCTCTTCCAACCGGAAGGCACCACGATGCTCAGTGTCAAATCCTTCACTTCCTGCCCGGTGGTGTTCACATAGGTCACCGTGGTATTCTGAGTGGAACGGGGCGAGAAGGTCTGAAGCCCGGTCGGAGTTTCGGTGGAAATAGCGGCAGCAATGGCAAGACGTTGAACGTCGTACTTTGCAGCCAAGACATTTGCTTGGATTTTTTGATTGGTTTCAATGGAGGGGAACATACCAGATGCCGTCATGGCGCCTTCATAGAAAGTGCCTTGGGAACCATTGCTGTTGTCACCACCATTGCCCAGCAGGATGGCACCCTGCTTGCGCATGGGGTCGTAGCTGTTTCTGTCGTTGTTCACCCGTTGTCCATCGTAATAGACTCCAAGGGTCCCGTTTTGTGCGTCGCCACCCATGGACCGCCAATGATGGGGTTCACCATCGGCCATGGCGGTTACAAAACGCCAGGAAATGCTGGCCAATGTCGGACAATATTTGTCGTTTGGATTCGGATTGACACATCCCACCAAATTATTTTCTTGGTCGGTCATGATCCATGGGCCAGGTGCGTCGCCGCGATACCAAGCACTGGCATTTCCGTAATAGGTAGTCTCCATGGTTCCGTCACCATCGTCGCGACTGTCGGTCTCGGCATTGCCATAATCGTAGCAGCAACCGGCGTTGTAGTGGTTCCCGTTGATGACCCAATATTGGCCTTGAGCCTGATCGTCAACGGCCGTACCCTTCGTATCGTTCTGGCGAAGCCCCATGCCCGGTGCAATGAAAACACCGTAGACTTTGTGTCCCATCAGGGTCACCGGTGCCATGTCGGCTATTGGCACATTGTTGAACCCACCCATGGCTGGGCCGCTAAAACCGCCTCTCGGCGCTTGAACAAGGTTGTTTCCGTGGCCGGACTGGTCGTAAAGAACGGTGATCCAACAATACGTATCAGCGCAAAAAGCATCTTGCGCGGCAGCATCGGCATATCCTCCCGGATCGCCCTCGCTGGGCTGAACCACACCGATGTCAAGCGTCTTGCCGTCCGACTGACGCATCACTTGATAAAGCGGCCCGTTGTACGATGCGTATAAGGCTCTTGTACTGCTGTGTGCCGCGGTGCATGGAGTTCCTCCAGCCGCATAAATGTCACAAGGGCCTTCCGGCCTTTGGGGAGCACTTTTACCTTCACCAGTCAATGCGATCATTGACATGACGGCGACGGGCAACAGGAACGCCAGCAACACCATCGATAAAAAAAACAGTTTCCTTTTCATGTATTCGATTTTTTTAAACACCGTGACTCAGTCACAAATGTAAAAATAATATCAAGTATTGACGCAAAAAAAAAGCACCTACGTGATAATCACATAAGTGCCTGTTTGTTGCTTTGTAGCGAGAGCCGGGGATGATCCGGCGACCTCATGATTATGAATCATGCGCTCTAACCAACTGAGCTATCTCGCCATCATTTTTTAAAAGCGCGACAAAGATAGTGCTTTTCCGATTATACGCAAACCCCGCTTTCCATTTTTTTAGTAAGGCCGGGTTTTTCTTGCGGTCGTATGAGTTTTTTCCGCTATTTTTGCAGTCCAAACGCAATGCGCAATGCTAGGCATCAAAAGGCTACATACATACGTACTTACCAGCTTCTTACCCGTCTTTTTCATGACCTTCATGATCAGCAATTTTATATTGGTGATGCAAACATTGTGGCGGTACATCGAATATTTGGTGGGCAAAGGACTGGATATCGCCATTTTCGGTAAATTCGTGTGGTATGCGGCGCTCAACTTGGTTCCCATGTCGTTGCCGCTGGCCGTGCTCTTGGCATCGCTCATGACCTTTGGAGAATTCGGAGAGAAACTCGAACTTTTAGCCATGAAGGCTGCCGGCATTTCCCTCTTTAGAATCATGAAACCGCTCATCGTCCTGATGGTGTTCATCAGCGTCGGAGCCTTTTATTTTCAGGACAGGGCCATGCCCGTGGTGCAGGTGAAGTTAATGACGCTGCTGGCTTCTTTCAAGCAGAAATCGCCGGAGTTGTCCATCCCGGAGGGAGCGTTCTACTCGGAAATTCCAGGCATCACCCTGTATGTTCGGTCTAAAGACGTCAAGAAAAAACTGCTGAACGATATTGTCATCTACGATTTCTCTCAAGGCTATGAGAACGCCGCGGTCACTTTGGCCGATTACGCCACCCTCAAATTCACCGACGACAAGATGAACCTCATCTTTACGCTGCACAACGGCGAAGGGTTCAGCAATTTCAGCAACATGCAGGGAACTGGGGCCAACATTCCCTACCGCAGGGAAAGTTTCCGCACCAAACAGATCATTCTAGATTACGATGGAAATTTCAACATGGTGGATGAATCGAACTTCAACTCCATGCACTTCAGCAAGAATACGAAAGAGCTGAGCGTCATCATCGATTCGGTGGGTGGCTTGCTCGACAGCCTGGGTGTCAAGACAGAACAGGCGTTCACACAACGGAAATACTTGGGCAGGGACCTAAATAACGGGCATCAGTTGATATCGCCCGATGTGATTCGAAAGAAGTCTTTGGTCAAGCCGTTTTACCCCCAAATGGACAGCTTGATACAGAGTTTGGACAAGGAATCGCTTAAAAACTTGGCGCAACGGGCTAGCTCTAGCGTGGCCGAGGTCCGCAACGACCTGGAATACAAACAGATTGCCGTAGCGAACGAGACGTATCAGTTCCGTCGGAGCAGCATCGAGTTTCACCGGAAGTTCACGCTTTCCATCGCTTGCCTCATTTTCTTTTTTATCGGAGCGCCGCTGGGAGCCATCATCCGTAAGGGTGGCATCGGCATGCCGGCCGTGATTTCGGTTTTGCTATTCATATTTTACTACATGATCGACGTGGCCGGCTACAAAATGGCCCGCGATGGTCTGTGGGAACCCGTATTGGGTGGATGGATCAGTTCAGCAGTGCTATTTCCGCTCGGATTGTTCCTCACCTATAAAGCCGTCAAGGACTCCCAAATCTTGAACGGAGATGCGTATGTCATTTTTATTAAAACTTGGCTGAACCCCAGACGCATGTACAAGCATGCCAAGGTTTGGATCCGCCACAAACAACAGCACCATGAGTGAATTTAAATTAGACAGTATAGAAGAAGCGATTGAAGAAATCGCAAAAGGAAACATCATCATCGCCGTCGATGACGAGGACCGTGAGAACGAAGGCGATTTTATTACCTCGGCTGAACTCATTACGCCAGAGAAAGTGAACTTTATGATCACTCACGGCCGCGGAGTGCTTTGCGCACCGATTACGGAGGAACGCTGTGAAGAACTGGACTTGGAGAAACAAGTTTCCAACAACACTTCCCTGTTGGGCACGCCGTTCACGGTGACGGTCGATTTGTTGGAAGGCTGCGCCACCGGAGTTTCCGCTCAGGACAGAGCCATGACCATCCGCGCCCTGGCCGACCCGAAAACCAAACCCGAAGACCTTGGCCGCCCAGGTCACATCAGCCCGTTGTATGCCAAAAGCAAAGGCGTGCTGCGTCGCGCCGGCCATACCGAAGCGTCGATCGATTTGTGCCGCATTGCCGGCTTGAAGCCTGCCGCCGCGCTCATTGAAATCATGAACGAAGACGGCACCATGGCCAGAATGCCAGAACTGGTGGCCATTGCCAAACAGTTCGACCTCAAAATAATCACCATTCAAGACCTCATCGCATACAGGTTGAAGCAGGAATCGTTGGTCGAAATGGGTCCCAAGGTCAACATGCCCACCAAATACGGCATGTTCCACCTGATTCCCTTCAAGCAGCTTTCCAACGGACTCGAGCATGTAGCGCTTGTCAAAGGCACTTGGGAGCCCGATGAATCCATACTGGTGCGTGTGCACTCCTCTTGCGTGACGGGCGACATCCTTGGCTCCATGCGCTGCGAATGCGGGGAGCAATTGCACAAAGCCATGCTGGCCATCGAAAAGGAAGGCAAAGGCGTATTGGTGTACATGAACCAGGAAGGTCGCGGCATCGGTCTGATGGCCAAGATCATGGCTTACAAGCTTCAGGAGGAGGGCATGGACACCGTCGATGCGAACATTCACTTGGGATTCAATGCCGACGAGCGCGAATACGGCGTAGGTGCGCAGATACTCCGCCAGGTCGGGGTCAGCAAGATGCGGCTCATGACCAACAACCCGGTCAAACGCATCGGCTTGGAAGCATACGGCCTCACCATCACCGAAAACGTTCCAATCGAAGTGGAACCCAACCAATACAACCAATTCTACATGCTCACCAAAAAGGAGCGCATGGGACACACGCTTAAAAACATCCTCTAATTCCATCCATATGGCTCTGAAACATTTCAAATTGACGCTGCTGGCAATCTTGCTCGTACCTATGACTCTGTTTGCCGCCGATGGGGCAAAAAAGAAAGAAAAGAAGGAAACGGACATCATCTCCATGATTTCCAAAAACGATCCGGCATATTTGTTTTGCTACTTTACCGACAACGGTTCGGACGGATTGCACCTCATGTACAGCCTGGACGGACTCGTTTGGCGCACGCTCAATGGCGGAAAATCCCTCTTGACGCCTACCGCCGGCGAATCCAAACTGATGCGCGACCCTAGCATCGTTCAAGATGCCAACGGTGTTTTCCACATGGTTTGGACCAGCGGCTGGACCGAACGATGCATCGGATACGCTTCGTCCAAGGACCTCATCAACTGGTCGGAACAAAAGACCCTGCCCGTCATGGCTGACGAACCCACCGCCCGGAATGCCTGGGCTCCGGAACTGTTCTATGACAAGTCAACCAAGACGTTTTACATTTACTGGGCTTCCACCATTCCAGGCAAATTCCCCGAAATTGGTACGGCCGAGGACGGCTACAACCACCGCATTTTCTACACCACCACTCAGGATTTCGTGACGTTCACTAAAACTGCCCTGTTCTACGACCCTGGTTTCAACTGCATTGACGCCTTCATCCTGAAAAAAAGTGGCACGTTTTACATGTTCATCAAGAACGAAACCAAGGAACCTGTCGAAAAGAACATCCGAATGGTGGCCTCCAACAAAATCACAGCTTTTCCAAAAGCCACGGCTGAACCCTTTACGGGAAAGCAGTGGGCGGAAGGACCTACAGCTTTGGCCATCGGCAGATACACCTATGTCTATTGGGACAAGTACCGAGACAAGAAGTACGGCGCCGTGCGCTGCAAGAATCTGAACAAACCGGTATGGGAAGACATCTCCGACATGATTCGATTCCCGACTGGTGTACGCCACGGAACGGCCTTCCGAGTATCCGATGCTGTCCTGATTGGACTTCAGAAATTGGACAAAAAAACGGATTAATCGCTCTACAGGCCAAAAATATGAAAATAGAATGCAAACGGCTGAAAATCCGTGTCGATTTCGTATTTTTGCACCGTATGACCAACCAATTAAACTAAACGTATGAACCCTGTTTCCGAGCGCTTAGCAGCCCTCTCGCCTTCAGAGACACTGGCGATGTCACAAAAGAGCAACGAATTGAAAGCCCAAGGCATCGATGTGATCAACATGAGTGTCGGTGAACCCGACTTCTTCACCCCAGACCACATCAAAGAAGCCGCCAAACAGGCCGTTGACGCGAACTTTTCCTTTTACTCCCCCGTCCCCGGCTATCCTGCATTACGCAATGCCATCGTGGCCAAACTGAAAAAAGAAAACGGTTTGGAATATAAACCGGAACAAATTGTTTGTTCCAACGGTGCCAAACAGTCCGTATGCAACGTGTTGCTCGCCATCATCAGCGCTGGTGATGAAGTCATCGTTCCCGCCCCCTACTGGGTAAGTTATGTGGAGATGGTGAAACTGGCCGAAGGCACCAACGTCATCGTCAGTGCCGGCATCGAGCAAGATTTCAAGATCACGCCCGCTCAACTGGAAGCCGCCATCACCCCCAAGACCAAAGCCATCATCCTGTGCTCCCCGTCCAACCCGACCGGTAGCGTTTACAGCCGGGAGGAACTCAAAGGCTTGGCCGATGTTTTGGCCAAATACCCCAACATCATCGTCCTATCCGACGAAATCTACGAACACATCAACTATGTTGGCAAACACGTCAGCATTGCTGAATTCGATAACATCCGCGACCGCGTGGTCATCATCAACGGCGTTTCCAAAGCCTACGCAATGACCGGCTGGCGCATCGGCTGGATTGCCGCTCCCCAGTGGATCGCTTCCGCCTGCAACACGTTGCAGGGTCAGTACACATCGGGTCCCTGCTCTGTCTCCCAGAAAGCCGGCGAAGCCGCTTATACCGGAACGCAAGAGCCTGTTGCTCAGATGCGTGCCGCCTTCAACCGTCGCCGTGACCTCATCGTGGACCTGGCCCGCCAGATTCCCGGACTAAAATGCGCGAAACCCGAGGGTGCCTTCTATATTTTCCCGGAAGCCGATGCATTCTTTGGCAAGTCTTTTGAAGGTCGCAAAATCAACGATGCCGGCGATTTGGCCATGTATCTGCTGGAAGTCGGCCACGTTGCAGCCGTCGGCGGTACCGCTTTCGGTGCTCCCAAATGCATCCGCTTCTCCTACGCCACTTCCGACGAGAACATCGTTGAAGCCATGCGTCGCGTCAAGGAAGCGCTGGGCAAATTGGCATAAGTTTTACCATCCAACTATAGAAAGAAGTTGTCTCCCAAGGACAGCTTCTTTTTTTGTTTTGTATCTTCGCTGTATGTTAAGCCACGAAAAAATAGTCGAATGCGTTCCCAACTTCAGTGAAGGTAGGGACAGTGCCAAGATGGAGCGGATTGTCGATTGCTTCCGCAACATGGAGGATGTCAAACTGCTGGATTACAGCAACGATGTGAGCCACAACCGCATGGTGGTCACGGCAATCGGTTCACCCGAGGCAATGAAAAAAGCGATGGTGAACGCCATTGGCACGGCTATCCGGGAAATCGACCTGACCGTGCATCGGGGCGAACATCCGCGCATGGGTTCGGCCGACGTGGTGCCGTTCATACCAATACGGAATATGACAATGGACGAAGCGGTGCAATTGGCCAGGGACGTTTCACAAGAAGTCGCTAATGCCTACGATCTGCCCGTTTACCTCTACGAGAAAGCTGCAAGCGCTCCGCACCGCGAGAATCTGGCAGAAGTGCGGAAAGGCCAATTCGAAGGTCTTGCCTTGAAGATGCAAGATACCTTGTGGAAACCCGATTTCGGCCCTTCCACGCCCCACCCGACTGCAGGAGCAAGTATCATTGGAGCTCGCAACTTCCTCATCGCTTGGAATATTAATCTGAACACGGACAACGTGGCGATTGCCCAATCCATCGCAAAGAAAATACGCTTTTCCAGCGGCGGTTTTCCCTGTGTCAAAGCATTGGGCATGTATTTGGCAGACAAAGGGCAAGCGCAAGTTTCCATGAATCTGACCGATTTCACGCAAACATCCATGCGCCAAGTTTTTGATGCCATCCTGGAAGAAACGGCAGCCAGAGGCGTGAGCATCGCTTGCAGCGAGGTCATCGGCATGCTGCCAGAAGCTGCGTTGGCGGATACGACGGCACAGGAACTGCTGATTAAAGATTTCAGCAAAAATAAAATCTTGGAAAACAACTTACCTGAATAAGGATTTCAGAAAGGCCTCGAGTCCTATTTTGGCATCCTCCAATTTTTCTTCCCAGTGTTTGATGGAGTTTTGACCAATCACATCGGTGATGTACTTGACGGCCATAAAGGGAATGCACAGGGACTTGCAGGCTTGAGCCGAACCGAAAGCTTCCATGTCGAACACATCGGCATGCCTGCCGGTGGAGGATTCCTCGTGGTCCGTTTGGAAGGTGTCGCCAGTGGAAATGCAGCCGTTCTCCGGCGCGCCAAAGTCAAATGGAACGAGTTCAGCCGAGAAATCGAGTTCGAAAGGGACGCCTAAATGAGCGATCTTTTCCAGATCACGGTCAACGAAATGATTGCAAACCACGATGTCTCCAACCTGATGATGCAGCGTTCCGGCTGAGCCGACAGATACGACCAACGTTGGTTTCAGCCTTTGAACGGCTTCGTAGGTGTGCAAAGCAGCGGAGACCTTGCCGACCCCGGTCCGACAGAAAAAAACATCGTGACCGGGCAACTGCCAATTTCCGCGTTCGGCCTCCAAGGCATAGGTGATGAGAATCTTCATTTTTAGATGGATTTTATCGCATTTATCCCTGCAAAACTACGGATTTTATAGTGAAAAATGTACCTTTGCTTACAAATCGGACCTTAAACACCCAAACGACATGAACAAACAGATTCAAGAAATCGCCCAGCGCTTAGGCGGTTTGCGCGACATCCTGGAAATCAGTGTTTCAGAAATGGCTCAAGTTTGCCACATTCCCGAAGAAGAATACCTCGGATACGAAACCGGCAAGAAGGACATTCCCGTGAGCGCCCTCCAGAATATTTCCCGCCATTTCAACGTCGAGCTCACCGCTTTGCTTTTTGGGGCTGAACCCAATGTCTCCACCTACTTCCTGACCCGCGCCGGTCAGGGCACCGCCATGGAGCGCAGCAGCGCCTACAAATACCAGTCGCTGGCCGCCGAATTCGCCCATCGCAAGGCCGATCCGTTCATTGTTACGGTGGAACCCAAACCTGAGGGCACGCCCATCCATCTGAACAGCCACGACGGGCAAGAGTTCAACTACGTGCTCGAAGGCAGCATGCAAATCAGCATCGACGGCAAGGACCTGCTGCTGAATGCTGGCGACAGCCTCTATTTTGACGCCACCAAACTCCACGGCATGAAGGCACTGAACGATGCCGCCGTTAAATTCCTGGCCATCATCTTTTAACCACCCACACGCACAACTATGATAGAGAAGTATCTAAAACAGACGGAATTCACAGATTTCGAGGACTTTAAGAAAAATTACGAACTCATCGTTCCCGAGGATTTTAATTTTGCCTACGACGTCGTGGACGAATGGGCTCGCATTCAGCCAAACAAAAGAGCCTTGCTTTGGACCAACGACCAGGGTGCCAGCAAGACCTTCACTTTTGGCGAAATCAAGGAAATATCGGATCGCACGGCTGGATATTTCAGTTCTTTAGGCATTGTCAAGGGTGATATGGTGATGGCCGTTCTCAAACGCAGGGCTGAATTCTGGTTCACCATCATCGCATTGCATAAAATCGGTGCCGTCATCATCCCGGCCACACACTTGCTGACCAAAAAAGACATCATCTACCGGGCCAATGCTGCGGATATCAAGGCCATCGTTTGCGACGGTGACGAACAGGTCATTGGGCACATCAACGCCGCACTGCCGGAGTCGCCATCCATAAAGACCCTCGTTTCCATCGGACCGTTCATTCCCGAAGGTTGGGAAGATTTTCACAAAGGCATTGCTGCAGCCAAACCCTTTGAACGCCCTGCTGAACCCACCAAGAACAGCGACCCGCTCATCGTGAGCTTCACTTCGGGCACCACCGGCAACCCCAAGATGGTTTATCTGGATAGTGTCTATCCGTTAGCGCACATCATCACTGCTTCGTATTGGCACAACCTTCGTGAAGACAGCCTGCACCTGACTATTGCCGACACAGGCTGGTTGAAGGCTGTTTGGGGCAAACTTTACGGTCAATGGCTGGCAGGTGCCACCGTTTTCGTGTACGATCATGAAAAGTTCACCCCCGCCGACATGCTGGCCATGCTGGAGAAACACCAGGTGACCTCATTGTGCGCGCCGCCCACCATTTTCCGCTTCCTCATCCGCGAGGACCTTACCAAGTATGACCTTTCCAAGCTGGAATGGTGCACCATCGCCGGCGAGGCCTTGAATCCAGAAGTGTACAACCAATTTTACAAACTTACTGGCATCAAGATGCGCGAGGCTTACGGTCAAAGCGAAACGACCGTCATTGTGATCACCACACCTTGGGTGGAACCGAAACCCGGTTCCATGGGCTTGCCCAGCCCTCAATACGATGTCGATTTGATCACCCCGGACGGCCGTTCGGCCGAAGCAGGCGAACAGGGCCAGATCGTGATCCGTTACGGTGAAAAATACCCGGTGGGTCTGTTCAAAGGCTATTACCGCAACGAAACCCTCACCAGCGAAGCCATGAAAGACGGTGTTTATTACACCGGCGACTTGGCCTGGAGGGACGAGGACGGCTATTATTGGTTTGTCGGACGCGCCGACGATGTCATCAAAAGTTCAGGTTATCGCATCGGCCCGTTCGAGGTGGAAAGTGCCCTGATGACGCATCCGGCCATTGTGGAATGCGCAGTGACCGGTGTTCCGGACGACATTCGTGGACAAATCGTCAAAGCCACTTGCATCTTGGGTAAGGACTGGAAAGACAAGGCTGGCGAAATGCTTGTCAAAGAGCTTCAAGACCACGTCAAGGAAGTGACCGCTCCCTACAAATACCCGCGCATTATCGAATTCGTTGACGAACTGCCCAAAACCATCAGCGGTAAGATCCGCCGGGTGGAAATTCGCCAAAGAGACGCCAAATAACCTATGGATAAACTGATTGTCATCAAAGTCGGAGGAAAAATCGTCGAGGAACCCGAATCCTTGCTTGCTTTGTTGAAGGATTTCGCCCGCATCGAAGGCCACAAAGTGCTGGTGCACGGCGGAGGTCGCGCGGCCACGCAAGTTGCCGCACGCCTGGGCATCGAAAGTCGGATGGTGAACGGCCGGCGCATTACCGACTTGGAAACGCTGAAAGTAGTGACCATGGTCTATGCCGGCTTGGTGAACAAGAACATCGTGGCAGGATTGCAGGCGCTGGACGTCAATGCCCTTGGACTAACGGGTGCTGATTTGAACTACATGCGATCCGAGAAACGTCCGGTTGGCGAAGTGGATTACGGTTTTGTGGGAGACGTCAAGGAAGTACATTCCGAGATTCTCGCCACCCTCATTCATCAAGGAGTGGTTCCAGTGTTGGCACCATTGACCCACGACAAAAAAGGCAACATGCTGAACACCAATGCCGACACCATCGCCGGTGAAGCCGCCAAAGCATTGGCCAAACATTTCGACGTGACATTGATGTATTGCTTTGAAAAAGAAGGGGTCCTTATGGATGCCGACGATGACAGCAGCGTCATTCCTCAAATTACCCGCGAGATTTTTGCCAACTACGTTTCGTCAGGGATTATCCAAGGCGGCATGATTCCAAAATTGGAGAATGCCTACGAGGCCATCGATGCCGGGGTGAAAGAAGTCATCATCACCAAATCGGACAATATTTTCAAAGGGGGAGGAACCAGAGTTATCTGAGTTCCGCCAAATTGAAAAGAGGCTGCCCCGTGATGGAGCAGCCTCTTTTTCAATAGTTTATAGGACTTTACAGGTTATTCAGCACGGTTTTCACCATTTCCGAAATCAATCGTCCCTCGGCTTTTCCAGCCAATTGCTTGCTGGCCACACCCATCACCTTGCCCATATCCTTGGGACCTTCGGCACCGGTTTCAGCAACAATGGCTTTAACAGCGGCTTCCAATTCTTCAGCGCTCATTTGCTTGGGTAGGTAGGCTTCGAGAATGGCGGCTTCCAATAGTTCGTTTTCGGCCAATTCCGGACGGTTCTGCTGCATATAAATGGCTGCGGAGTCCTTGCGTTGTTTCAGCAGCTTGGTCACAATCTTGAGAATCATGTCATCTGTTACGATGCCATTGGCTCCCGGAGCGGTCTTGGCTTCGATAATTTCTTTCTTGATACCGCGGACGGTCAATTTGCGGACTTCATCCCTGGCAATCATGGCGGTTTTCAGGTCGGCGTCTATTTGTTCTGCTAAGTTCATGCTCAATGTTATTTGGGTTTAAAAATCATGGTGGCAAAAATACAAAAAATGTGTGGTTCCACATTCTTTGAGTCTTGGATTTTGGAGAATGCGAAAAGCGGAGGCCCTTCCAAGAACGGCCTCCGCTTTTTTTAAATTGTTACAAACTTATCGAACCACCACCTTAGAGATGCTGTTATTGATTCGAACCAGATAATAACCCGGAGCTACTGTGATTTCATGCACACCTGCAGAAATTTGACGAGAAACTAGAGTACCGGTCAGGGAGTAAATGGCCACCTGTTGGTTGGATTCCGATTTCACGACAATCATACTCTTGCCTCCAAGAACGGAAACAGCTTCATCAGTAACGCGATGAACGGCAACTTCGCTGTTCTTCAAGAACGATTGCAAAGCTGTTTCGTAAGCGAACAAATCGCTTGACTTGGCAGTTCCAGCTGTACCAGTGGCTTCAGCTGTTTCCAATGCTGTTTTGAAGGCGTTGTAAACCACTTGTGAATATTGGCTGGAGCCTGCGCCTACCACTGCACTGTTGAAGGACGTTCTTCCTTTTGCTACTTCACCGACAAAGATGGTTTTGACAGGAATGAAGTTGAACACATAGTTGGTATCCGCAATGGTTGTAATGCTGGAGGGTTTTACTGTCTGATCATTGGACTGATAAAACCAGAAACCTTTGTTGGAAGAACTACCGGCTGCTTGTACTGCATAACCGAGGCCATTGTAATAAATGTTATGGGTGCGCCATTCGTCATCACTACCACCGTCCCATGTACCCCATGAATCCTGGAACACACAGTTTTCGGTAATGTTACGGCCATCCAAAAGGCTAAACATTGAATAACGGTCAATGGCTTTGGTATAATCCACACCTGACAGTTTGGCGACCTTGACAATCTGCGAACCGGTTGTAACATTCAGGTCCATCACCAGACCGGCATTTCCGACACCAGGAGCAGTATTATTCACAAGCACATCAATACCAGGATTGTTCCAGTAGAACATATCAGCCACTTTGATGTAATATTCACCATTGGGCAGTTCATTCTTGGGCAAATAAATGACCAAGGCGCTCCTTGCGGCAACAAGTGCAGTTTGAAGTGTCAACACATCCGCAACTGTTCCAGTGTAGGTCTGGTCCACGTAGCTGTTGACAACACCTTCTACAACAGTTATCAAACTGTCCAGCTTGGTATAATCGGCATAAACGTATTTCCCAATAACCTTTTCACCCTTGGCGGAAACTTGTGTTTTCGCATCGATGGTGTTCATAAAATCTCTGGCGGCAATGGAAATATTTTCAAGATCAATCAAATAACCTTCCAACTCCGGCAATCCGACATAACTCAATTGGAAGTTGTCATAGATGGTCCAGCTGTTGGCAGCCGGCGTACCGGTGTTTTTAATCCCGAATTTCAAGATTCCGTCATCAGCCACATAGCCAATGACTGAATTTCCACTATATCCACCTGCGGTAAACATGGTTCTGACGGTGGCCATGGTATTTGCAAAAATGGTACCCCCACCAGACACCCAAGTGTCAGTTGCTGCTGAACAGGTCTTATCGGCATAGAGTGAAAGCATCGGAGAAGTCTTGGCATTGGCATACAATGCAACTGGAATGACTTCCGAACCATCATCGTGAGCTGTAATTTTAGCATCTGAATTGTCACCAGGACGATGGAAACCTTGAACGGTTACCCTATACTGACCTTTGCGTAAACCGGTGATGGTTTGATAAAAGTCAATTGTGGATTTATTATAGAGCTCGTATTCAGAATAATTACCTGCACCGTTTGCTCCCGTCCAACCGGTTCCGGTATTTGAATCAAATCCCGGATTAACAATCAGTGAGTTCAATACGACGGGACTATTTAAGGAGGCATTGTCCATTTGGAACGACAAAACAACCTTTACCAATGAATCCTTGGCAGCAGTTGTTCCGGCAACATTCAAAAGGTGAGCATCATAGACGCCCTGTGCCTTGGCGATGGCAGCATTGACGACTGTTTTGTTAATTTCAAGGTCATAATATTTTGCAACGGTATCTTTAGCGAGTTTAATGCTCACACTCAGGTCTGAATAAACTATTTTGGATGCATTGACAGCATTGATGGCGGAACTCATGCGCGCAATGGAGGCATTCAGGGCAGCTTCCGTCCTGTTGCTCAATACGGTGTTCGCTTCGGCAATGGCAGCGGTTAGTTCAGCGTTCGCAGCCGTTTGAACAACGCCCGTGATACTGCTACCAGTCGTGATCAATCCGCTCAAGGTATTGGCAAGGGCAGTCAAATCTACACCTTGATAATACAATTGGAAATTATCGGCAGCAATCCAGTTGGCCGTGGCACTGACTGTTTTAATACCAAGGTTCAATGTTTTGTCAACAACGATGATGTTTTCAAGCGTATAGACGGCAGAGTCACCAACTTCCATGGAAGTGAGGTTGGCAAAGAGTGATACGCCCGTCGGGGTGATTGCAAGAGGAGGTGTATAGGCTTGCTGGAGTCCTTGAGCCGTTACGACCAATTTGTATTTCCCGTTCGGAACAGCCATTTTCAAGGATTGCGAAATGGAGGCATTCGCCACGCCTGCAACAGTTGTGGCAGTAGATGCAATATATTTTTCAACAAAACAAGTGCCCGATTTCTTTGGCCATGCATTGGTTTGAAGGGCAAAACCGGTGTTGGTCCATCCAATCAATCCGTCTTCAAAAGAGGGGTTCACCATTAAACCTGTTACATTCACAGGTGATTCCTGCGTTGCGGTCTTGGCGCTTTCCAGCAATGTCGAGATGTTCAAATTGTCAATGGCCGTTTGCAAGGTTGCAGATGCTGCAAGGATATCTGCTTCGGAAGTGCTTGGCAGAAAAGCAGAGGCAGCAGTGATTTGACTTGCCAAGGCGGTTGCGTTCAAAGCAGTGGCCTGATTGATCAACGCTTGAAGATCGGCGATATCCAACGAAATAATGGGTTCGAATATCCACTTGTTTTGCTTACTGGTGGTTTTGTCCATGTAAAGGGTACTGCCTGCAGTCGCAGCATCGTAACCGATACCGGCGGTATGTGTGTTGTCATCCTTTACACGATTGATGGTGCAGTAATCGGCAGAAGTGACATTATCGATGTACCAGCTCTGACGAGTCGTTGCAACTTTGGCCGCATAGGAACCATTCCACGAATTGTCGTGTGTGATGAACAAACCGCTTGCTTTCTGTTGAAAACTGTAATAGCCGTTGGAGCTGTTAAGCGTTACTTTAAAAATCTGATAGAGTGAATCGACTGAACCCAACTGGTGGATAACCGAGCCAGTGCCAGTGCCAGTTCCACCAATGAAGGTGTTGGCTGTGAAATTTCGAATTCGGTAATAGCCACCTTTGGTAGGCAAACTTGCACCGAATAACTGAATGCTCGCAATAAAAAGCAAACATAAAAACGTTAAGGTAAATTTTCTCATAATCATTGGTTTAAGGTTCGTATTTTAATGAAAAACTTTTGCTACAACTAAAAATAAAAAGAGCAGCCTCAAACATACGAAGACTGCTCTTAATAATTCTCATACAAGAGGGGAAATTTTTATTAAAAATTCACGCGTGTTAAAAAATTACTGTCCCGCTTGTTTGCAGGCTCTTGATTCAGCAAGTCGATGACCGCGTCGTTGTCCATTTGCTCGTCGGTGAGCACGTATGGTTCGTACTTTTTGTACCGTGGTGTCTTTTCAAGTTTGTTCTTGTAAAGCGTGCGCTTCCATTCATCACGTTTCTGATTGGCTTCCTGCGCTTTACGTAGTTCCTCATCGGTCAACTTTTGGGTGCGTTCACCAGCATGAGGAATATTTTGGATGTTGAACCCAGTAGCCAAAAGCGTGACTTTGAGCTGGTCTCCCAAGTCGTTGTCAAAGGAAATGCCCCAAATTACTTCCAAACGGGAGGTGAATTTCTTCATGAACTCGTTGATCTGCCCCATTTCGTGCATGAACAAGCCCTTTGTTTCGCTGCAGGAAATGTTGAACAGTACTTTTTTGGCGTTGAAAACGTCGTTGTTGTTGAGCAGCGGTGAGTTCATGGCATCCATCATGGCGTCCGAAACGCGGGTTTCGCCCACTCCGTAGCCCGTACTCATAATGGCCACGCCACCGTCTTTCATCACACGACTCACGTCGGCGAAGTCCAAGTTGATGTGACCGGGCTTGGTGATGATCTCAGCAATGCTCTTGGCGGCTATGGTCAGGGTATCATCGGCCTTTTTGAAGGCGTCCTTGATTTCTAGGTCGGGATAGATGCGGCGCAACTGTTCGTTGTTGATGACCAACAGGGCATCCACGTGTTTGCTCATTTCTTCGACGCCGTCCAACGCTTGATCTATTTTGGAGTCACCTTCCCATTCGAACGGAATGGTCACGATACCAACGGTTAGAATATCCATGCCTTTGGCCACTTCGGCTACGACAGGTGCGGCTCCGGTTCCGGTTCCGCCACCCATACCGGCGGTGATGAAGACCATGCGGGTGTCGTCGTTTAACGCGCTACGAATGTCGTCCAAACTTTCTTCGGCCGCTTCACGGGCTTTGGAGGGGTCATTTCCGGCACCAAGTCCTTTGGTGGTCTGGATGCCCAATTGAAGTCTAGTGGGAACGGAGGAGTGCAGCAAAGCTTGGTTGTCCGTATTGCAAAGCATGAAGGTTACATCCTGGATGCCTTCCTTGTACATGTGATTCACAGCATTGCTACCGCCGCCACCGACACCGATGACTTTGATGATGGTCTTTGCCACTGTGGGGAAATCAAAATCCAATCTATCTTCCATATTCGTAGGGTTGATCAGTTATCGTTGTTGAGAAATTCGGTGATGCTGCCAAGAATGTTCTTGAATCCGCCTGTTTTGGGTTCTTTGGGTGGTTTCGGTGCTTTGGCAGGTTTGACATGCTTTTCCTTGACTGGTTTGGGTTGCATGATGGGTTTCTTTGGGGCTTCCTCTTCAAAACCGTCCAATATTTGTTCCTTCACTACCGGCGTTTTCACGACCTCAATGACGGGTTCTTTCTCCACAACGGCGAAACAGCCGTCCTTGCCCAGTAAAAGCAAACCGATGCAACGTGCATTTTCGGGTTTTCCGAACACCGCAGCGGTGGTCGTGTCCAAATATATGGAAGCATCGCCTTTGCGAACCAACATGCCCGTCTTGCGTGCAATCAGTGTTTCGAGGTCAGGCAGTTTCGAGGCGCCACCAGTGATGACGATGCCCGAAAGCAATTTGTTCGGTTCAATGCCTGAACGGTTTATTTGAGCCCAGATGTTCTCAACGATTTCCTCGATGCGGGCCACCATGATTTCATTGACTTCCTGGTCTTCCTTGGTAAATAGTTCTTCGCCTTCCACTCCTTCAAATTCGGTGTGGTGCTGAGCCGTACCTTTCAGAAGCTTGAGGCTTTCGGCGTCTTCTTCGTCGAGGTTGAGTTGAAGCAGGTCCAGAGTCAAGTTTCGGCCACCGAAGGGCAGTACTGAAACATAGCGGACTAAGTCACCTTTGTAAATGCAGATGGAAGTGGTTTCGGCACCAAAATCCACGCAAACGA